>ENA-UOJH01000021-UOJH01000021.1-human-gut-metagenome-genome-assembly--contig:-C148-NODE-21-length-174972-cov-29.339487_pt1 | contig 174972 bp, 136 predicted proteins | sample MGYA00242345_ERZ723892 | MGnify/ENA metagenome assembly ERZ723892 | reverse complement strand
CGCTCTGCTGTTCGTCAGCGGCTTCGGAGTTGTGACAACTACTGTTTATACTAAATTAGACGAAGCAATTTCTGATGCTGTTAAAACTGGGAAAATCACTCAAGAAGAAGCGAACGCAGCTTACAAATAAATATACGAGGCTTGTCTTAAAAAAGACGAGCTCAAAATGACAATGAAACTGTCACTCTCTGGAGACACTAGGAGTGACAGTATAATCATCATAAATAAAATGAATCTTCGGCATCAACCCACATCTGCATAGTTCCATCAAGGTATAGTCTTGCATATTCAAGTGGTTCATCAATAGCAAGTGCATTTAATGCACAATCTAATCTGGGTGTTGTTTTTAAATTCTTTTCTGCTTCCCAGCAGTCAATGCGGAGCATATAGCCAGCAGAAGTATAAACATCAATGCTGTTGCGTTGTGGATTGTATTCTGCAAATATTGTTCTCATCGTATCAAATCTCCTTATCATTCAATCAATCATTTGTTACAAAAATCAGAAGCATTTCAATCAGTTCACCATGTCGTTTTTATTTTGTGTTATACTGTTTTAGAGGATTTTCTTTTCCTTGTATTTTCCCTTATCAGGGTTCATAAATCCATATGGGAAGATATAACATAAGGGAAAGTCTAAGGGAAAGATCACCTGCGACAAACTTAGTGTTTTCAAGGGATTCAGAGATATTTGATAATAAAATATAACAATTATTAAATCCCTTGGAATACATGAAATCTCAATTCCAGTTTGTCAGAATGAAAAATCAAGTGTAGAAGGACACATGACAGGTGGGATTTGGAATGATTCAGACAAAGAAAAAGATGAATTATGTCCGACCGTTTGAACAGGTATTACAGGAAGAATCTCATCCTGCGAATAAGACAGCATATATTGATATTATCAGGGTACCGGAGAAACTGGCGGAAAATAAATATGAAGGATAACTTCAAGTTTGATGGACTATACTCGGCGTAGATATCAGAATGAGAGCGAGGGAAAATGCATGGATATGTTACAGTTGATGAAGGAGAGGCACAGTGTGCGGCAATATAAGGATAAGCCAATCGAGCAGGAGAAACGTGCGGAGATAGACAGGCTTATCTCTGAGATAAATTCTGAGAGCGGACTGAGTATGCAGGCGGTCTACGATGAGCCGAACTGTTTTGATTCGTTTATGGCGCATTACGGCAAATTCACAAATGTTTCTAATTATATAGCGATAGCTGGCGCGAAGAACGACCAGGAAAAGGCCGGCTACTACGGTGAAAAGATGGTGCTTGGATGTCAGGAACTTGGACTTAACACATGCTGGGTTGCAATGTCACATGGTAAGACCAAGGCAGTCATAGGCAAAGGACAGAAACTGCTGATAGTGATTGCCCTTGGGTATGGTGAGAATCAGGGTGTTGCCCACAAGAGCAAAGATATATCAGAAATCAGCAGGGCAGATGTGGAGACAGACTGGTTCACAAAGGGGATGGAGGCGGTGTGTCTGGCACCGACAGCGGTGAACCAGCAGAAGTTCATGTTTGAGCTGAGAGAGGGTGTGGTGACAGCGAAAGCTCCGAGAGGAATCTGCACGAAGATAGATCTTGGAATTGCCAAATACCACTTTGAGGCTGGGAGTGGACACAAAATCTTCACAAAATAATTAGCACTCACCTCTTGACAGTGCTAACAACTGGGTGTATAACATAGTCAAAGATAAGGAAAGGGATTAGAAAGAAGAGAAAGAATCCCGAAAGTTTATCTTGATAATTATTTTGAAAGTAACAGTAAACAAAAAGTCTAAGTGCCTTGGGGTTTCATAAGAAACCACAATTTCCGACACTTGTTTGAGATTGAAAGGAGAAATGACTTATGCTACCTAGTATTTTTGGAGAAGATTTATTTGATGATTGGATGAATGACTATTTCCCATTTGGAAGGGATTTTGACAAGGAGTTCAGTAAAGCGTTAGCACCTACCGAGCGTGCTCTGTATGGCAAGCATGCAAAGAACATGATGAAGACCGATGTCCGTGAGACAGACGATTCATACGAAGTAGATATGGATCTCCCAGGATTCAAGAAAGATGAAGTAAAGGTTCAGCTTGCTGATGGTTACCTGACAATTGAGGCTGCAAAGGGTCTGGATAAGGACGAAAAGGACAAGAAGAGCGGCAAGTATATCAGGCGTGAGCGTTATGCCGGCAGCATGAGCAGAAGCTTCTATGTCGGTGAGGGAGTTACCCAGGAAGACATTCATGCAAAGTATGAACATGGCGTACTGAAACTGTCGATTCCTAAGAAGGAAGAGCAGAAGAAAGTAGAGAAGAGTAATTATATCGCAATCGAATAATGTAAGAAATGTGTAATTACTTAATAACAGATGACTAATATTCGTAGAGCCCTCCGTGTATCTGCAAGGTGCAGGTATGCGGGGGGCTCTTTTGCTTGTCTGTTCCAGGGACAATCCTCATGACAAAAGAAACGTCCCCATTAAAGTATCAGCCATGAAAATAATATGACAGCCAAAGGCATGGTTATGATACAGAACAAAGTAGTAAATACATTTAAAAGACTGGAGTATGTTGCATCTTTGTTATATACCTGAACCATCTGGGTGATTGTTGAAGCTGATGGCGTGATGGAGGCAAGGTATACTATGAGTAGTAAGGTTCTTCCGTCTGGAATAAATTCGTATACATGACTTACACACATTATAAGCAGCAAAATAGTAGGCCAGATAACGAGTCTGATGGCAGAGAAAAGGTATAGTTTTGCATTCTTCAGGCTGGCCAGAATCGGCGAATCAGCCATCAGCATACCAGTTACTATCATGCTTAGAGGTGCAAGCATATTCCCGATGTCATTTATCGGTGCAAGGATGACGGCTGGCAGTTTTATCTTGCAGAAAAATAGCAGGAGACCAGCTATTATGGCTAATACATTTATATTGGATATTATCTTTTTCCATTCCAGGTGTGGCTTTTCGGAGAGCATTGTGCTGCAGTGTGTCCAGAGAAATATCAGTTGTACAGACATAAATGCGCATGAATACAGTACATAGTCGGAACCCAGAATAGCACTTACAAGTGGGATAATCATATTTCCCGAGTTGGAATACATGACAGTTGCACATTCAACCGGGGTCCAGTGCCAAAATTTCCTTCCAATATTTATAAAAATCAAAAGCAGAACATGTATAATGACCGCAATGACAGCGGAAAATAACAGTCCCTGCAGTTTTTCTTTTGTAAAATCAATCTCAAATGAACCAATTATGGCACAGGGCATCACCAGGTATACCACGATGATAGATAATATCCGGCTGTCAGATGATTTTAATATATTTTTGTTGACAAGAATAAAACCAAGCAGGATCATAATAAAAAAGTTAATAAGCTTTCCGAGCAAAATTATACTTATCTGCATAGCGATTACCTCTTTTCGTTTCTGTATTATAATACTATTCCTCTAAAAAAACATCCCTGAATGCTGACTTGTCAAAAATGAATGAATGCGATAAAATATGTGCAATTTGTAGAGAACTTGTAAATAGCATCCCAAATAAGGAGAGATGACATACTATGAATTCGCGTAAAAACCATAACAAAAAGCTTATGTTGCCGGTTCTCATTTTTCTGGTTGGCTGTCTGGTTTTGACAGTAGTTTTATATCATTCATATAGATCAAATTATAAACAGGTACGGAATGTCACAGCGCTTAATGCCACAACATATGCAGAACGACTACAGAATGACATGAACCGTGGAGTTGCAATTACAGATACACTTGAAGAGATAGCAATCAGCGAAAATGGGAAAATTGACAATTTTCAAAAAGTTGCTCGGGATCTGATGGCAGATTTTATTCAGAGCATACAGATTGCGCCTGACGGTGTTGTCACAGATATATATCCGGAGGCAGGGAATGAAGCTGGAAAGATAGATTTGATGCATGATGAAAGTCGTGGAGAGATATGCCGCTATGGAAGAGATAAAAATATAGTCACGATGCAGGGTCCTTTTGATTTAAAACAGGGGGGGCAGGGCATTGCGATTAGAAATCCTGTATATCTGGAGGGGGCAGATGGCTCTCCAGTATTTTGGGGATTTACCATAGTAATTATACGTGTTCCGGAGATATTTACAGAATCAATTCAGGCACTCACAAAATTCGGTTATGATTACTCCCTGACAAAGACAGTTTCCCCTTTGTCTGATGATACAGAGATAGTATCATCATCCGGCAATATTATGAAGAATCCGATTACATTTGAGTTTGAATTTTGCGGCAGTCTATTTGATTTTGAGATAATGCCTGCTGATGGCTGGAGTCACGGGTGGAATGTATTTCCGCAGCTGTTTTTGGGAATATGTGTTATTTTGCTCTTAACTGGATTAACGGTGGTCATCCTTGTGATTGAGAGACATCGAGATACATTAAAAAAAATGGCGATAACAGATCCGCTGACCGGACTCTTGAATCGTAAGGGGTTTGACGAACAGCTCAAAAAGGTTATGCAGGGCGATCTTCATATTCATTGCGTGGGTATACAGATGGATATTGATGATTTTAAATTTATAAATGATATGTATGGTCATGTAGTTGGAGATGCCGCACTGAAAAGCCTTGCACAGGACATACAGAGCTATTTCAATGATAATTCTATTATTTGCAGAAATGGCGGTGATGAGTTCTCCGCCATTCTGGTTGACACAACAGAGGAAGAGGCAAGAAAGAAAATAGAACAATTTACTCTTCAGTCACGGCATATAACATATAATGGTGGGGAGCATCCATTTTACATTTCTCTTGGGTATGCAGAATATCCAAAAGATTGTGAAGATGTTTCGGAGCTTATCAGATGCGCGGATATGGCACTTTATGCGGTAAAACTTCATGGAAAGCATAATTGCAGTCCTTATCGAGGAGCTTATAAGATGCAGCACAGAAGCCAGCTTGGGTTTGCACTTCAGGATGTATCAAAGAATCTTCCGGGAGCTTTCCTTATATATATAGCTGATCCTGAAAATGATAATATTTTATTTGCAAATCGTGAACTGATAGAATTTGCTGGCTGCAGGGATTTTGATGATTTTCTTGATTACACAGATCATAGATTCAGAAACCTGGTCCATCCAGACGAACGGGATTCTGTTGAGACCAGCATCTGGAAACAGATTGATGCAAAGACCAGTGGAAATAATGACTATGTAAGGTTCCATTTTGCAAAAAAAGATGGAACATATCTTCCTGTTCTTGATCACGGAAGAATAGTGGAAAACCGTTATTATGGAAATGTATTCTACGTTTTGATCATGGACTGCGCTCTGGTTGAATCTTATTATGATAACAAAACAGGTCTGGAAACTGTGCCAGAATAGCGGATTGGCTATTACAGGAATAGGACACAAAATCTTCACAAAAGAATTAGCACTCACCTATTGACAATGCTAACAACTAGGTGTATAACATAGTCAAAGATAAGGAAAGGGATAAGAAAGAAGAGAAAGAATCCCGAAAGTTTATCTTGACAATTATTTTGAAAGTAACAGTAAACAAAAAGTCTAAGTGCCTTGGGGTTTCATAAGAAACCACAATTTCCGACACTTGTTTGAGATTGAAAGGAGAAATGACTTATGCTACCTAGTATTTTTGGAGAAGATTTATTTGATGATTGGATGAATGACTATTTCCCATTTGGAAGGGATTTTGACAAGGAGTTCAGTAAAGCGTTAGCACCTACCGAGCGTGCTCTGTATGGCAAGCATGCAAAGAACATGATGAAGACCGATGTCCGTGAGACAGACGATTCATACGAAGTAGATATGGATCTCCCAGGATTCAAGAAAGATGAAGTAAAGGTTCAGCTTGCTGATGGTTACCTGACAATTGAGGCTGCAAAGGGTCTGGATAAGGACGAAAAGGACAAGAAGAGCGGCAAGTATATCAGGCGTGAGCGTTATGCCGGCAGCATGAGCAGAAGCTTCTATGTCGGTGAGGGAGTTACCCAGGAAGACATTCATGCAAAGTATGAACATGGCGTACTGAAACTGTCGATTCCTAAGAAGGAAGAGCAGAAGAAAGTAGAGAAGAGTAATTATATCGCAATCGAATAATGTAAGAAATGTGTAATTACTTAATAACAGATGACTAATATTCGTAGAGCCCTCCGTGTATCTGCAAGGTGCAGGTATGCGGGGGGCTTTTTTGCGTTTTGCAATTAGATGTAAACCAGTAAAGGTGAAAAAATATTATGACTATTTTGGACTGGAATATCTCTAAAAATGTTGAAATGGCATTTGATTTATTTGATAATAGTAATTGAGACTGTTGAGGGAGGACAATCGGTGAAACGTTATTCAATAAAGGGGGATTTATATGTTCGATTTTCAGCAAATGTATAGAGAAAAGCTGCGTACACCGGAGGCTGCGGTGGAGTGTGTCAAGGATGGAGACTGGGTCGATTACACATCGTCCCTTGGAAAACCTGTACTACTTGACAGAGCACTGGCAAAGCGGAGAGATGAGCTGCACGATGTGAAGATCAGAGGCAATCTGATGGCTGGGCCTATAGAGGTTGCAGAGTGCGATGACAGTCAGGAGCATTTTGTGTATCACAGCTGGCACTGTTCGCAGTACGAGAGAAAGCTGTGCGATGAGGGCAAATGCTATTATATACCGATGGTGTTCCATAATAATGCGGCTTACTATGAGTATTTCCTCCATGTAAATGTGGTCATGGTGTCGGTGGGACCTATGGACAAGCATGGTTATTTTAACTTCTCGGTGAATACCGGTGTGGCTGCCCCTATTGCCAGGAAGGCGGACATCGTGATAGTTGAGGTGAATGAGCACATGCCTAAGATACGCGGTGGATATGACGAGTGTATTCACATATCGGATGTGGATATGATCATAGAGGGGGAGCACGAGCCATTTGCAGATGTGAAAACACAGGCACCGCGGGAGGTTGACCGGAAGATAGCGGAGCTGCTTATTCCGTATATTGTGGATGGTTCAACACTACAGCTCGGTATCGGAGGAATGCCAAATGCGGTGGGTGAGATGCTGGCTCAGTCGGATCTCAAGGATCTTGCCATGCACACGGAGCTCTGCTCGGATGCATATCTAGCCCTGTACAAAGCGGGCAAGCTGACAAATAAATACAAGAACATAGATCGTGGAAAAGGCGTATTTGGCTGTGCCATCGGTTCAAATGAGCTGTATGAGTGGCTGGACGACAATCCGGGAATCGCCGCATATCCACTTGAGTATGTGAACAGGCCATATGTCATATCGCAGATAGACAATATGGTATCCATAAACAGCTGCGTGGCTGTGGATCTGTACGGACAGGTTGCGGCGGAGAGCAGTGGTTCACGCCAGATCAGTGGAACCGGCGGACAGCTCGATTTCCTGATCGGTGCATCGGGCTCCCGTGGCGGCAAGGCGTTTATATGTATGAGTTCCACACACACCGACAGGAATGGGGTGAAGCATTCCAGGGTAAAACCGCAGTTCAACGGAGATATCATCACCTCGCCGAGAAGTCAGGTGTACTTTCTGGCGACAGAGTACGGTGTGATAAACCTTGAAGGACGATCCACATGGGAGAGAGCGGAGGCTCTGATATCCATAGCCCATCCTGATTTCCGGGACATGCTGATAAAGGAGGCCCAGGAGAGGAAGATCTGGCGGAGGTCGAATAAGAGATGAGAAGATCATGGCATTATAAAAGTGGGGCTGCGAATGAAAGGAAAATCTAAAAAACAAAAAAGTAGAAATACGAAAAAGCAGAAATATATAAAATTGGCAATTACTCTGAGCATAGTTATTGTCATAATATTGTTCTGCAATTTTCAGAACAAACACCTTGAAACCACACATTATACATATGCGGCAGAGCAGCTTGGCGCAGATCTTGAGGGATATCGCATCGTCCAGATATCGGATCTGCATAATGCAAAGTTTGGCAAGAATAACCAGAAACTGGTGGACAGGATAAGAGAATGTGAACCTGATATGATTGTCCTGACCGGAGATCTTGTGGACTCAAATCACACAAATGTAGACCGCGCAGTCCAATTTGTGGATGAGATCGTGAAAATATGTCCGGTATACTATGTCACAGGCAATCATGAATATTGGCTTGAGAAATCTGAATATGACGAGCTTATGGATGGGCTTATAGGTGCCGGGGTGGTTATTCTGGATGATCAGGTTGTGGAGATATCCAGGGGGGATGCGAAGTTCAGGCTGGTCGGACTGGACGATAAAAGTCTTGCGGATGGGACACTGGAGGCGTTGCTTAGTGATGAAAAGGAGTTCACGGTCGTTCTTGCACATGAGCCACAATACCTTGCCAGGTATGCCGACACCGGTGTTGATCTCGTGCTTTCCGGACATGCCCATGGCGGACAGTTCAGACTGCCGTTTGTCGGAGGGATAGTGGCTCCGGATCAGGGATTTCTTCCAGAATATACAGCAGGTGAATACTATATGGACGGCACAGAGATGATAGTCAGCCGAGGCCTTGGCAACAGCGTGATACCTGCGAGGTTGTTTAACTATCCGGAGATCGTGTGCGTGGAGCTGGTGGGGAAGCATTAGTTATTGTGAGAAAGTTAATGTAGATAAGAAAATGATGTACATAAAAGATCGTGGGAAGATTTTGAGTAGGGATCTTCTCACGATCTTTTAATATATTAGGATTTACTTTTCTCAGCCTTCTAGCTATCGCAGCCTTTCATCCACCTCAACCTTGAAAGGAAGCTTGTTCAGAATGTCATGTTCAAGATCAATTCCCGGGTACACTTCTATGAGTTTGAGTCCCTTTTCAGTAAGCTCAAATACGCATCGTTCTGTGACGTATATAACCCTCTGCCTGTTTGCCAGCGCACGTTTTCCTGAGAAACTGATGCTTCTGACATCGTTTACGAACTTAGGAATGCTTCCCTCGTTTTTGATGGTCACGATGCCGTCATTGTCCTCCACGGCAAGCCCCTTTGTATCAAATGTGAGACAGAACACAACGGTTGCTGTCTTGGCGGTGATATTTGCAAATCCGCCTACACCGGCAAATGCGCCAGGACCCTTGTGGGCATTTACATTCCCGAACCTGTCAACCTCGATCCCGCCCATGAAACAGATATCAAGACCGCCATTGTTGTAGAGATCAAACTGGTTTGCCATGTCATAGATGGAGTCCGCGCCAATGACAGCGCCGAACACCTTGCCCGATGCAGGAAATCCGCCTACACCTCCGGATTCTACGGTCAGGGTTATCTTGTCCAGAATACCGTTCTCTCTGGCATACTTGGATACAGTCTCCGGAATTCCAACACCTATGTTGACTATATCGTCCGGTTTTAATTCCAGAGCGGCCCTTCTTCCAATGATCTCTGCGCTTGTATTGACGACATTCTTTGTCTTGGTACGACCGGAAAGCATCTCAGCCCAGTCCTGCCACTGTGAATATGGAATCTCAAAACTTCCTGTCAGGGATTCGTATGATGCGTGTCTTGGCTCCGGCGGTATCTCAACGATAGCGTCAACCAGACATCCCGGAATAATGGTATTGTGAGGTCTTGATGGCCTTGCCACAAGTCTGTCAACCTGCACGATGACCTTTCCGCCATTTGCCTTTACAGCCTGACAGATGGACAGCGCATCTCCTGCGGTAAACAGATCCTCAAATGAGATGTTGCCCTTGCGGTCGGCAGCAGTTCCCTTGATGATAGCCACGTTGATAAGCGGCAGCTTGTAGTAGAGGAATTCCTCACCGTCCAGCTCGACGTATTTAACAAGTGAGTCATCCTTTGATATGTTGTTGATTCCCGGTCCCTCAAGTCTAGGATCGACAAATATATCGAGACCGACCTTGGAGAGTGCTCCCGGAAGTCCGCCGGCCTGTGCACGAATTGCGTGTGAGATACAGCCGAGTGGGAGATTGTATGCCTCAAATCTGTCCTCAAGGACAAGCTTCTTGGTGCTGTACATGGCTCCGAAATGTCCACAGATGATCTTGTCAACTGCGCCGTCTCTTATGTATCCCTCTGCCGCCTTGTTCTCATCCCACGCGCCAAAGCCCGCGCTTGATATAGCGGTGAGGTGCTTCGGCGAACCTGTCCTCTGGTATCTTTTATATAATGCCTCGTGAAGCTCGATTGGAATATCTATGCCGAGAAATGAGTTGAGTGCGATCACATCTCCGTCATTTATAAGATCCATTGCCTCGTCGGCTGTCATTATCTGGTACATTTGTTCTATCCTTTCGTTTATATAAAAATCAATCAAAATCTGCTATGAATTTATTAGCAGGTTACAATATGATAACATTCTTTGTAAGAGTTCTGTATCCTTGTTCTGACATAAATCAACAAGGGCAAAGAGCTCAGGATTCTTGTTTTTGTCAATTACGATTTGTGTCGCGGCCGGAGAATCCGAAAGACCGGTCAAATATTCAACAGATGTGTTAAAACATTGAGCAATAATTTCCAGCGTTTGCTGAGATGGGACTCTCTCTCCGTACTCATATCTGCAATATCCTATTTTGGAAAGATTGAGTCTCCTGGATGCTTCAGCCATAGTAATTCCCATATTTTCTCTCACAAATTTTAATCGTTCTGGAATTAATTTAGCAGACATTATTATTCCTCCTAGACTAAATATTGACAGTAACCATTGGATAATATAAAATAGATATATCCAATGGTTACTATACAACAAATAATAGCCTTATTCAACATTTAATATAGAATAGAGGGAGATATATAATATGCGAAATGAGGACAAGTTAATAAAAGTAGCACATTATAACACTAAACTCAATTCAGTATTAGGTTTTGATTATAGTGCTTTTACAATTTATAGATCTAAGGGATTGTTGACACATCTTATTAAAAGAAAGCATTTTGTTGCTGCAAAATACATTGATCGTTTAGATGATATAATTAGTCATCCAGACTATGCAGGATGTTATAATGGAAATATAGAGTTGGTTAAATGTTATAATGACAATATTTTTGTTTCAATCAAATTAGATGAAAAGGAATCAAAATATTATATTGCTACAGTATTTGATGTAAAAAAAGGAAAAATAGATTCATATGTAAAGTCAGGCAGATTGGTGCCGATATGTAGTAATATATTTGGTTAGATAAGATATCTTGACTTTATCGGTAAGCAATGGTATCATCATTGTATACATTTGACAAGCAGGAAAGGCACCCTGCGCTCCCTCGGGAACCTGATATGATGGATACGCCGCCCATCCAAATGTAAACATTAAATACTTAAAAATGTCAGATAAATATGAGCAATGATTTGGAGCTTATATCTATCTGACATTTTTAATTTGCGTCAGCAACGAGCTAAAGCGTGCTGCTCCTTGTTCCCTAATTAGGATATTTGATCAGATCGTACATCTTACCATAAGCGCCCATATAGCGCACGCCCTCAAGCTCCATGCCGAGATGCATGTATTTGTCGCACTTCGACTTGGCATCAGTCTCAAGGATGACTGGAACGTGCAACCTGTTTCCCTCAGAGAAGGCCATGTCAAGAACTTTCCTCATGTATCCCTGTCCCTGGTATTGTTCGCGGACGCAGACCATGCCGACGAATATAAAATCTTTCTTCTCTTTCTTCATTCGATCTTGAAGAGATCTGCCTCCCTTGGACAGAGCTTTTCCCATGCGGATCATCTCTTTAAGGCTCATGTTGTGAAACAGAGCTTTGAGGATAGCCATGCCCGCCTTGAGATTCATTTTTTGTCCTGGCAGGGTGTAGGCGATATACCCCTCGCCGCGTTCGCTAGTCGCGTAGAGCATTTGCCCTTCAAATGCCATACGGACGTAGACTGCTATGTAATTTGCCACTGCCTCTTTGCTGCTGTAGAACACGCCCATACCTGTTTCTTGCCCGTAGTCGTAATATCCAAACGCATGGCCGATATCCTCGGCTGCCTGCGCATCCCATTTTGTTATCTTCATAGCATTTTCTCCGTTCAATAATTGTATTGTAATTTCTAATTCCACCCATGCAGTTAGATGCATCTAACCATAATTATATTATCATATATATAGTGAAAATGAAACAATGATCTCATTTGGGATGACATGATAGAAATATATGAAGATATGAAGGATGTCGATGTCATAGTGTTTACATATGGAATATCACTACTAAAACAATACATTTGTATTGAATTGACATAAATTAAGTATTATAATTTATAAAGAAGCGGTGGAGTTGCATATTATTAATACTAGGAGGTGCATGAGAATGGCAAGCACAATACAGGTAAGGGTAGACAATGATCTTAAGTCAAAATCAGATAAATTATTTCATGATCTTGGAACAGATACTACGACAGCTATAAGAATTTTTCTTACCCAGGCAGTTGCAAATAATGGATTTCCATTTGAGATAAAAAGGGTTGTTACAGATCCATATGTGGCAATGACAGAGGAACAGATGATAGACAAACTGGCGAAGTCAAGACAACATGCTGAAAAAGGTGAATGTCGTGATGCTGATGTTGTGATAGATGATATGAGGGCAAAATGATACAGAACAATCCGTAGAGCTATGAACATTAAAGAGTGGGAAGCGATGAGCTTCCCACCTTTTTGTGTATTTAAAACTTTGTAAAACTAACTCAAAAGCGTTATATAAATTCCCGTAAGTATCGCAGTCGTTATAACTCCGCAGATATTTACGCCCAGGGCGTAGTCGAGAATAAATGCTGAAGGGTCAGCCTTTGATGCCGCCTTCTGGGCGACCTTGGCGGTTGAAGGTACGCATGACACTCCAGCAATACCGACTGTAGGCTTGAAGTTACCCCGCTTGAAGAGGTATACGATGTAGCCTCCGACTATTCCGCCGATACCTGAGAGGAGCAGAGCAAGCATTCCAAGGATCAGGAGCTTGAGCACCTGTTCATTCAGGAACCAGCTTTTGTTTGGATGTGATCTTGCTTTTTCTCTGTTCCCTGACGATGGCTTTGCCCCTCACGCTCTTTGGTATGAGCAGCTTGAGTGATGCAAATAAAACCATAGGTCCGTCCGCACCGCCGATGATGGAGACTGCGGCTTACGAACCGGCATCGAGGCCCATTGCCCTGGCGATAGGGTATGTAAGTATGGTGCCCGCCTCTGAGTCCGTTGCTGAATGTGAGTGTGTATATCGGCTGCAGAAAATCTATCTGCATATATTTCATCAGGTCATCGGTGGATGAAAGCAGGGGATTGATGATCAGATTTCCTGTCTGGTTATTTTCAAGGAACAGGACACCGGCATTTACCGCCGACATTCCAAGTCCCATCGGGACCATGATAAGCGGCTCCAGTGTTCCCTTTATACCCAGATACACAAGTAAAAATCCAAGTAAAATGAGCGCGATACGGGCGATGACTATATGAGGCGACTGCTCGAACATAGTCGCAATACCCTGAAAGAGGTCAAGAATATCCATTATTTCTGTACATCCTTCTCCTTTGTCATGGCACTGATACACGCCATCGTAATCTTCATAAGCACAGCGATACCATATGATATCACAGCTCCGATACTAAATACTTTTAATGCTAATAACACCCACAATATATCCAATTGAGAAAATGGTGTCAATGAATCGCGGGGTAATTGGGTGTATCTGAGCCATATCTTTGCCGAGGGGCAGTACGCTTTTCCGGTTAATATGCGAGTACCTAATCTTCACAAAATCTTCACAAAATAATTAGCACTCACCTCTTGACATTGCTAGCATAGAGGACTATAACATAGTCAAAGATAAGAAAAGGATAGCACAACCGGTGGTGCATATGCACTGCAGATTTCTGTTATATAAAATGTAAGGCAAACAGAAAGGAAGTGTTCAAAATGGATAAAAATCCAAAGCATCCATTGAAGAAAAAGAAAGCAGTTCAGAAGGTATATGCGACAGCAAATCATAACGCTGCAGCAGCTGAAGAACCGGCTACACCAAAGTCAAAAAAGCATAAATAGTATATGAGACAAAGGTCCCCTGTATCTGCATCAGGCAGGTATGGGGGACTTTTTTGTCGTGGGAACAGCAATATATAAATTTAATTTCTGAATATGGGGTTACTGATGTATAATATATATAACAAATATTTATGGGATATATTTTCGGACTTGACAGACTGATATATTTTCGAACTAAAATATATTGAGTGTTGATGGGATAATAGATTTGGGACACATGGGGAATATGAAAAATATGGAGAATGCGGAAGGAACGGAAACAACAGATAAGGTCAGAAAAACGGGTAAGCTGGATGAGAAGCTTTTGCCGCCGGACAAGCTTGTACTGCCTAAGGCCTCTACGCCCCAAAATCAGAACAAGCTTAATATGAAGATACTTCTGGTGGAAATTCTCATTGTGGCAGTGATCGCTGTGATTGTGATAGTTATGGCAGTAAATGGTAAGGGCAGGAATCCTGACATGAAAGGGTATTACTATAGAGGGCGCTGGCATCCAATAGGATTCGCCGGCATAGACCTGTATGGTTTCATTATGCTCATACTTATGTGTATTGGCCTCGGAGTGATGCGGGTAATCCCGGGTACTATAGCGGATTTTTCGACAAGACCGGGGAAAGAGAAACGTGGGGAGCTTGAATCTATCAGGAGAAATAATTATGCAAAGCATTTGTGCAGATTGATCGAGATCGATAAGACGGAAATTTTGGATAATATGAGAGATAGATTCAATCCTGTAGTCCAAATCTTTTTTTCGGAGGCGCAGGCTGAATGTCTGAATAGATCGAGGGCCTGCAATCATCTTATGGTCAGACTGGGGCTTGGCAGTGTGGATATATCTGATCATGTGGTGGTTCAGGAGGCTGGCGGAAAGCGGGAGAGAGAGGTACAGCTCACAGACGTTGCAAATGAGGTGAAGATAAAAACGGCAGTTATCCACGACTTGCCGGTGGTGCTGGATCTCAGCCGTACCGGGGTTATAGGAATAGTAAGTGATGGAAATAAAAAGAGTGCATTTGATATAGCGAGAAATATCATAGGCCAGCTTGAGATAAATGAGACAAATGACAGGATTCAGCTAGCATTTGCCTGTGATCCGGGTGATGGTGAATGGGTAGGATATGATGAGCTTTATCTGGCGGACCGTAAGAATGGAGAAATCTCTTTTGCCGCAGGAGAAGCTGATGTGAAGGGCTTGTTAGACATGCTGGCAAATGAGCTTCAGAAAAGAAATGGTACTCTGGATTATTTTGTGAACAGCGAGAATGTAGGCGGATATAGGCATATAGTTTTGTTTGTTGACGATCCCGGACTTCTGGAGGGGCATTTGATAAATCGGTACATTTTGCCGGGGGAAGAAAATCTGGATTTTACAGTTGTCGTTCTCTCTGATGATGAAGAGAAGTTTATTTTGGAGATGGACTGTGAGATAATACAAAATGATGATTTTGCGGGAATATATAAGCCTGGAACGGAAGAGTGGATAGAGATCAAATTTGACAGGGTGACCGAGGCAAGGCTGTGGAGTCTGGATGAGATTGTAAGAAAGAACAGTGGAAGGATGGTGTGAGATGAGCTACGTAGAATTTAAAGATGTTAAGAAGGTATACAAGACAGGAGAGGTGGAGATCAATGCTCTCCGTGATGTGGATTTTGAGATAGAAAAGGGAGAGTTCTGTGTCATAGTCGGAGCCTCCGGTGCGGGCAAGACTACTATCTTGAATATCCTTGGCGGTATGGATACTCTGACAAGCGGCAGCGTGAAGCTGGATGGCAGAGAGATATCAACTCTGAATAAGAGACAGCTCACGGCATACAGAAGGTATGATGTGGGATTCGTGTTCCAGTTCTACAATCTGGTACAGAACCTCACAGCACTTGAGAACGTGGAGCTGGCGGCACAGATCTGTAAGGAACCGCTGGATGCTGCAACGGTTCTGAAGCAGGTGGGACTTGAGGATCGTATGGCGAACTTCCCGGCACAGCTCTCAGGTGGTGAGCAGCAGAGAGTTGCCATAGCAAGGGCGCTTGCAAAGAATCCAAAGCTTCTGCTCTGTGATGAGCCGACCGGAGCTCTGGATTACAACACAGGCAAGGCTGTGTTGAAGCTCCTTCAGGATACATGCAGAAATACGGGAACGACAGTTATAGTCATAACGCACAACCAGGCACTCACAGCCATGGCGGACAGAGTCATCACGGTTAAGAGCGGAACTGTGGAGAAAGTGGTTATGAATGATAACATCAGGAACGTTGAAGATCTGGAATGGTAGGTGGCCTATGAAATCAATGATGAGACGCACGACATTTCGTGAGATAAAAAATACATTTGGAAGATTTGCAGCCATCATGGCGATCATAGCCCTGGGCGTGGGATTCTTCTCGGGTCTCAAGATGACGAAGCCGGACATGATGAATACCATATCGAATTTCCTTGACAAGGGAAATTTCTATGATCTGCATCTTCTGTCAACTCTTGGATATACGGATGATGACGTGGATTCATTTGCCGGGGAGAAGGATGTGCTGTACGCTGAGGGCGGTTATAGTCTGGACGTCCTATACAAGAACCAGGGTGAAAATGACAGGGTGTTGAAGACTATGTCAGTTCCGGAAAACATCAATAAACTGAGTCTTGTGGACGGACGCATGCCGGAAAAGGAAGATGAATGTGTTGTAGATGCCAAGATGGACAGTATAAAGATAGGTGATGTCATAGAGGTGGCAGATGACGATGCAGCAGAAGGTGAGGACAGCAGTACACAGGATATCCTTAAGGTGAAGAAATTCACCGTTGTCGGAACTGTCAACTCCCCTCTTTATATTAATTTTGAAAGAGGCACCACAACCCTTGGAAATGGTAAGATCGCGGGCTTTGTATATGTCAGCCCTGAAGCATTTGACAGCGAATGCTACACCGATGTATATGTGAAATTTGACAGAAAGTTTGATTTGTATGCCGATGAGTATGAAGACTATATAGACGACAGGAAAGACGAATGGGAGTCAATATGTAAGGCCAGTGTACTGGACAGATATAAGGATATCCTCATGGCAAAGGGTATGACGGAGGATATGGTGAAGGACATAACGCTGGCTGATGCAGATGGTGTGAACTATTACATACTCGGCAGGGAGACGAATATCGGATATGTCTGCTTTGAGAGCGATTCAGACATAGTGAATGGAGTTGCAAAGGTATTTCCGGTATTCTTCATATTGGTTGCCGTGCTCGTGTGTATGACTACCATGAACAGGATGGTTGAGGAGCAGCGCTCTATGATAGGTATGCTGAAGGCTCTAGGCTATGGCAAGGCGGCGATCATGGGAAAATATATGATCTACTCGGGAACTGCGGCTGTAGTAGGATGTGCAGGTGGATATCTTATAGGTACATATGTATTTCCGGAGGTTATCTGGTATGCATATCATATGATGTATATACATATGCCGCTTGAGAGAACCACAGACTGGACGCTGGTTATTGGCGTGCTGGCAGCATCCCTTTTGTGCACTGTAGGTACAACTTGGTTTTCCTGTAGATACGAGCTTTCTGAGACTGCGGCAAGTCTTATGAGGCCTAAGGCTCCGAAGCCGGGCAAGAGGGTGTTCCTTGAGCATATACCATTTATATGGAAGAGATTGAAATTTCTGAGAAAGGTAAGTGTCAGAAATGTATTCAGATATAAAAAGCGTTTTTTTATGATGATAATAGGAATAAGCGGCTGTACTGCGCTGCTGCTCACAGGCTTTGGAATAAATGATTCCATAAGCGGATTTGCGGACAATCAATATGGGGAGATACAGGTCGGAGATGGAGTGATAACGCTGAATACACCGATTGCGGGTGATAGAGAAGATGAGCGCTTCAGTAGTCTGAAAGACCGGCTGGAGGAGGATACCTCCTGCTATGATCTCGTCAGTGAATCTACCTGGGATCTGGTTCATGATGGCGGCGTAAAGTCTGTGAACATGGTCATCATGGAAGAACCTGAGCACGTTGACAGGTATATGAAGTTTGCGGATAAAGATGGTGCGGAGATAGAATATCCGGGCAAAGGGGAAGCTGTGATCAATACTGCGCTGGCAGAACAGTACGACATCAAAACGGGCGATATAATAATGGTCAGAGACAGCGAGATGAAAGAGATAAGAGTCTCCGTATCAGGCATATTCAGGAATCATGTATACAACTATGTGTATATATCACCTGAAACATATGAGGATCAGATGGGGGAAGCACCTCAGTACAAATCGGTGTACTTCAATCTTGAGGAAGGCGCAGATTCGCACGAGATATCTGCTGATCTTATGGGTGATGCAGCAACAGCATCAGTGACTATCAACAAGGATATGAAGAACAGGATATCTAAGATGATGGAGAGTCTGAATTATATAGTAGTTGTAGTTATACTCTCGGCGGGGGCGCTTGCATTTATCGTTCTCTACAACCTGACAAATATCAATATCACAGAGCGCCTCAGGGAGATAGCAACCATAAAGGTTCTGGGATTTTTCAAAAACGAGACTTCAGATTATGTGTTCAGGGAGAACAGAGTCCTGACAACATTTGGAATCGCTGTGGGACTTGTGCTTGGAGTGTTTTTGCATGCATTTGTCATAGGACAGATCAAGGTGGATATGGTCGCATTTGATACATATATAGCGCCGATGAGCTATGTGTACAGTATCGTTCTGACATTTGTGTTCAATTTCCTTGTCAACAGAGTCATGTCAGTCAAGCTTGATAAGATAAATATGGCGGAATCGCTTAAGTCGGTGGAATGATCCTTTCATATATGGCATGTAACAGAATAGTTTAGATGTTTATTACGATCCACAGGGCGTACAGTATAGACGGTACGTTCTGTGGATTTTTTTGCAAAAAAGTTGTTTTTACCTCCTGTTACTAGCCTTTTGGTTAGTGTACATGGAAAAACACAGCAATTATAATTGTAAATATATTATTGATACCAGAATGTGGCAGCTTAAAACGGCTGGTGTTCATGGCTGGTTTTTTTAGTGAAAGGGAGGAAGAAATTATGAGAAAGAGGGCGATAAGCTGGGCGCTGACGGCCAGTATGGCGCTATCTATGCTGTCCGGATTTATTCCCGGACAAAAAGCATACGCGGCGGACAGTTCTAAGAAAACAGGCAAGACGGTGGTCGAGACGGAGATTGACGAGAGTACATACAAAGCTCTGGGTCTCAGCACCGATATAGACAAAAGCAAAGCTGCGGTGCCGTATGACAAGGATAATATATCTACATTTGCAGAGGTGAATGAGGTATACGTTGCGGCAAACGGCAATTACAGAAACAAGTACACTGTGCGAGACGGATTTGACAGGATTGGAGATTTCAAGGACAGGACTACAAAGGTAAACAGCAGCCTTGGCAATCTGTACGGAGCGTATGGTTTCTATGATCTTGGCAAAGATAATGTGAAAGTGGAACACGGCGGATCGGGAGACAGTAACATAAGTAGCAACATGGGAAATGTTCTAAAAAAGGACAGTAATGGTTTTGACGGCCTGTATGCGACAAGCGTTGCATTTGATGGAGGCGACGGAAAAACCAACTACGTTGCGGAGCTAAGAGTACATGGAGATAAAGTATTCAGTCCAGCTGGATGGAAAAGTATTAAAACTGTCATAGATGGCAAGGAGTACCGCGGAAAGATAGATGTGAATATTTTCAAGATAGCAGCTGATGGTACAAGATATTCAATTGCTACGCTTACCCCTACTTTAAACAAGAATTCTACATATAGCGATGGACTTTTGTATTTTATCAGAAGATACCAGCAGGAGCTGGATGCGATGTTTGAGATCGAAAAGGCCGATCTGAATGGAGATGGCTTTGAAGATCTTCTCGTATACTGTGGAACTTACGAGGATAGAAATATAAACGATCAGAACATACGCTATGCCATAGTCGATGTATATTATGGCAAGGGAAACGGCAGGTTCACAAAGGGAAATAATATAAGCATACCGGGCGGGCTTGCATCTAATTATGAAAGTGGAACGGGTGGATCGTGGTGTGATTATGGAATAGGAAGAGCTCCTGTGGTAACTCTGGCCGGCGGTGATCTGGAGCAGGATGGCCGGGATGAGGCCGCGGTTGCCGTATCTGGATCAGTTCTGAATTACAACATGGCAAAGGCAGGTCATATGACCGTCTATACATATAAAGACGGCGGACTTGTCCCTATAGAAGGTCTGAATGAAGTGTCACTTGGAGACACAGATGGCAGAAAACAGAACTATGGAATGTATGCTGCAAATTGTGCATTTGGCCGGTTTAAGTATCCTGGATCAGGAGCCATGGTCACAGGACTTATAGTTGGTGGATATTATTCGAGCAATTCTCAATATGTGCAGAGGGAATATGAAGCCACGCAGGCTGCATACAGATACGTATACTACGATAGTCTGACGGATAATTATGTGTTGTCAGATTATCATACGAGAAGCCTGGGGACTAAGAGTAAAGAAATCGTGAAATATCACGAGGTTAAAAGTAACGAATATTACAGACCTGTGAATGCACCTATGGCGCTTGCGTGTGCAGACCTTAAGGGCATGAACGGCAATAATGAAAATGACAGTGTGCTTTTTGGCGCAGAGGTATATGCTTTCTCACTGGAAGATGGCGGAATAACAGGTTCGGAGATAGGAAGCATGAGTATATGTACCGACCAGCGCAATCAGGGCAACGACAAGAAGAAAAAAGATCAGGTGTGGATCGGCGATGTCAGGGTTGGCTGTGTCGATAAGGATGCCAAGGGGAACAATTACAGACAGAGTTTTGTGTGCGTTGTGGGAGTGCACAGAGAGAAGAAACTCAATGATAAAGATGATTATTACTGGCTGGACATAGCGACATTTTCTATGGATGGCGGCAGCCCATACAGCAGTCAGGAGGGTGTAGTATGCCAGTCGAACAGCAGACAGGATATGTATGGAACATTTGTTTCACTGTGTCTTCCGGATATTGATAATGACAGTGTGCGGTTAAAGTACGAGGGAGAGTATCCGGTATACACAAATCCAGAGGTCTATGCAATCCTTCAGGCAAGTCCGTATTTTGATGATGTTCAGGAAGTATATGAATATGTAAATAACGGTGGAACATCATATTCAACAAGCAAAGGTTCATCGAACACGGTATCAGCTAACTTGTCAATATCAGTTGGCGCGTATGTGTCGTCGGAGATCCAGCTCATCGGAGCAGGTGAGGTAGAGGTTGAACTTTCGTATGGAGCAAGCTTTGAATATGCAAATACAAAGACAACGGAATATGAGATAACATATAATGCCGCAGGTGGAGGTTCTGATCAGGTCGTTCTGTACTGTTTGAAATATATGTATTACGAATACTCCATATATGATCCGATTGCGAGAAAATGGGAGCCGGTGGTTATGCCGGTATGTCTCGGACCTTCAACTTCAATCATAGATGTGGCAGATTACGACAAGGTTGCAAGAAGGAGCAAGGGGCTCAACGAGATATATAATAATATTCTGAATAACACAGCGGGAGACCCTGCTACATACCAGACTCTTGGAGGTAAATTAAAGTACGCCTATCAGTCAGGTGGAAATAACAATTATTCTTCTGTAAATGCCAGCTCTGGTGCAGATCAGACTCAGACGATATCTGTGACTGATGAGAACGAGTATTCAACTGAAGTGTTCATTGAGGCGAACGAAAAGCTTGGTGCCGGAGGCGGAGGACTCGGTAATAAGGTCATCGTCGGTGTGACATCAAGCCAGCATGCGGGTCTTGGTCACACCTATGTAAGCTCGAATGGTGTTACATACAGTGGAACGGTGGACAATGTTCCGGCAGACTGCACAGGCTTCTCATTTGACTGGCAGCTGCGAGTGAACACTGCAAAGCTGAACAGCGACAGTGATTCAGTGTTCGTCATTGGCTATGATGTTAAGAATGTTGTTCGTCCGGCGCGTATGCCGATGGGACTTTCTGTTGTCGACACAACGAGAAACAGTGTCAGTCTTGAGTGGTCACCGTCCAATGATGCAGATTACTATGAGGTCTGTATCGTTGATGCAGGAGGTAATTACAACAGCAAGGCAGTTGTGCCATATACAGTTACTGACTATGAAGTGAAGGGACTATATTCCAACAGGACTTACACATTTGCAGTGAGGGCTCTTCAGGCAAATGGTTCAAAGAGTCTGTTCAGCCGTCCGGCAACCGCGACGACACTTCAGGACAGTTCTAATTTCCATATAACAAAGAACCCTGATGATACAAATACGTTTGCGGGTGGAAATGCAGAATTTGCGGCAAATGCGGTTTATTATGATGGGGATGGAGTAAACCAGAGCGTTGGATACAACTGGCAGGTTAATACAGATAATGGATGGAGAAGCGTATCGACAGGAGGCAGCAATCCTACGCTCAGACTTACTGATGTAAGTGATGAAATGGATGGAAACGAATATCGATGCAGAGTTTATTACAACGACATCACACTCTACACCAAGACTGCGACACTCACTGTAAATAAGGCGGACAGCAAGGTCATGCTTCTGGCGCACAACGATACCGAGAATAAAGATCTGTCGGATGGCAGCGTAGTCAGGGCATCGGGCTCAGAGACTACAAAGGTGGAGAACGTGACTAAGGAGAGAAATCTTATAACAGTAACATCCGGAGTCAGGGAATATATTCTTGTCAGCGACGGAACAAACTATATGTGGAAAGATAGTGACGAGAATTACTATCCATGCAGCGTAAGCGTCAAAAAGGACAGCGATGGTTACGTGGATGAATCACAGACATTTAAAGCATCTGATGTGGGCGGCACGGCATATGGTGTGAGTGAATCAGATTTCATCGCAGATATTGATGGCAATACTTACAAGCTGATCAGCGTAAATGCAGCTGACTATGCAGGTGAAAAGGTGTCATATGCATCTGATGATGTTACATATGACAGGATACTCGCAAAATGGGTATCAGAGGATGGCAGCAAGAACTTCTATCTTCTCGGAAACACATCGGGAAGTGAAGACAGTACGGTGTACTATTATGTGGCAGGTAGTGAAAGCGGAAGTTTTACTATGACTTCAAAGAAGACTCTTAATGTGTCAGATACTGTCAAGGTGGTCCAAACTGATCTCAAATCGGTATATCAGACCAAGACGGTGAGATCTGAGACCACAGGGGCAGAGGTCACATATACAGGAGACAAGATCACACTCAGCTGTCAGCCGAAATCACTGTCAGGTGAGGATGTACAGGGAGATGTGGAATTTGTCATCACAGGACCTGAGAGCAAGCGCATAGCTGGTAAGTATGACAGAGCAAATGGCTGCTATACTGCACAGTGGGAGCCATCCGGACAGGGAATATACAACGTATATGTATACTTTGCAGGAAACAAACAGTACAACGACAGTATATCTGACTCGATGGCTATATATACCTCATTTGAGGGAAAGACGAACATGAATCTGACCATGCAGGATAATGTAAGATATGGAGATTCAGTGAAGATGTCTCTGGAGAGAGTGTCATACGACAATACAGGAAAGCTTCAGGATATCACGGACGATTCAGAATACACTGTCAAAATAAAGAATAATAAGACAGGAGAATTTGAGGACACAGACAAATACGAACTTGCAAACGGCGTGTTTATACCGAAGTCTATTGGAATGTTCCAGATAACGGCATCAAATGGCGGAGACAAGACCCAGAAGAATATAAATGTTGGAATGGCACAGCTTGAGATAGCTGCCCAGGATACAGAGAAAAGTGTAAATGATTCTGTAAGAGAGTGCGAGGATGCGGTGATAACAGGTCTCAAGGCATGGGATACTGACATAATGCCTCAGAGAGACAGGGATTACGAGCTCGGATCAGTTGGAGTAAGTGGGCTGCTGCCGGGTATATATGATATAGATGTTGCATACGTCAAGGTGGGCGATCAGCATTCACAGGTTATGAATGAACTTGAGAAAAACTATATAATAAACCTGGTTAAAGCATCATACACACTGACAGGAAACGTGTACACCGTTACTGCCAGACCGGCAAATACACATGGTACAGTTTCAATCAAGTACCAGCAGCCTGGAAATGAAAACAGTGACGGACTCACAGTTGACAGTGGAACAAGACTCCCTGAGAACTCAACGATCACTTTAGCTGCTACTCCTCATAAGGGATATAAGGTTAAGAGCTGGTCACTAAATGGAAAGACAGTTACAGATCCACAGTGTGGAACATCCGGTGGCAAGGCGTGCAGCGATGACCAGATCCAGATGGCTAAGCTGAAAGCAAACATGAATGTAGCAGTAAACTTTGAGCCTGTATATCACAAGCTGACATACAAGCCGGACAATGAGGCTCACGGAACACTCAAAGCAAACTATGTGACGGATGGAACAATTGGAAAATCGTTTGGTTCAGGTGCAAACATTCATATAGAACAGAAGGTAAGACTCACTGCGGTTCCGGCAGCAGGATATGTTCTGGATCATTGGACTGTTACGGGAGAAGATGGAGTTCCAGAGACCGTTCTCGCGGAAGATGGAGTGACAAATAACACATCTCTCACATATGATGCAGAGGAGATCAGCGAGGATACACTTATCACGGCATATTTTGCAGAGGCACAGAATTTCAAAATATCAGTCTCGCCTGTAACTGTTGGAAGCGATGGAAAGACTACAGTGACAACAGGTGTGGATGTCACAGTCAAGGCTCAGCGAGTTGACGGCACAGTGACTATAGAGAGCGGTGAAGATGGTATATATGAAGTCAGCCGAGGCGACAATGTGACCATCCAGGTTACCGTTCCGTCAGGACTACTTCTCGACGGATGGTCAGCAGCAGATGGACAGGAACTTGGAACTATATCAGCGGATCTCAGGACGATGACAGTGTATGATATAGCTTCAGACCTCGATTATACAGTTAAGTACACTGCGCCGAACAGATACAAGGTGACATATGGTGCGGATGATGATGCAGCTGGTGTGGTAGATGCTGTGGCTGCAGGAAGTACAGACGCACTTGTATCCGGTGACAAGCAGCTTCAGGGAAGTGACATAGTATTTACAGCAACTCCAAATGAAGGCTACGAGGTAGCATACTGGGAGGTAAATGGCGAGAAGGTTGATGCTGAGGCAGAAGGTACTGGCGCCCAGAGGTATGAACTAGAATATCTCGGCAAGGATACAAAGGTTGTCGTATACTTCTACAAACAGCCGGTTGTGTCGTGGACATCAGGAAATGACACAGAGATGACTGCAAAGTCAGGAGATTCTGATCTGGCAAATGGCGGATATATCGCATATGCAAGTAAGGATGATCTGAAATTCTCATTTGCGGTGAAGAGAAGTTATGAGATAGCTGACATAAAGGTAAATTATGCAGGAGAGGATGTATTCAGTCTTGCGGAGGACAGCGGAGAAGGAAAGCTGGCTGAGACTGCGGATTCTGAGTCCGGAACAGAGAGATACACGTTTACGTGGAGTGCTCCGGCAGATGGATTTACAGGGGATGTGACAGTAAATGCCACATACAGAAAGATCGCACCATCCGTGAAGGCTGAGTATTCTCTGAAGGTGATAGAGAAGGCTTCTGCTGGAGAGGCGTCAGGAAAGACACACGGCTCTATAAGTGCAGATGTGTCAAGAAAAAATCTCCCTTCATACATACAGATAGGAGATACCATAAGTGATGCGACGGAGAGCAAATCTGCGCAGATCACAGACATATACAGAGATTCTGTCATCACATTCAAGGTTGTGCCTGATGATGGATACAATGTAAAAGAATGGATCATAAATGGACATAAGCTGACAAGCGAGACGGAGAATATAAAGTTATATTCAGACAAGAAAGTAAATGATACCCTTAAGATCACGGTTGACGGAGATTCATCTGATGTGACAGTTATGGCTGGTCTTGAGCTGGTTGGTGATGTACTCACATTTGGTCCTGAGACAGAGGGAACAGGTGAGGTGAGCGCCATGATCACATCTACAAAGCTGGTGCTCGAATCAGGAGATATGATAGGTGCTGCTTCATATGTGGAATTCACAGCGGCAGCTGCAGAAGGATACGAAGTTGCAGACTGGCTTGTAAATGGAATCAGTCAGGGCGTGGCAGAGAAGATATTTGCATACAAAGTGCCAAAGGATACGAGAGTTGATGTGAGGGCTGTGTTTGACAGACCTGTGTATAAGATAACATGGTCATCAGATGAGGGTGGACAGATAAAGGCAGAGAACATGACAGCAGATGAAGTGCTTGAAGGTAATTCTGCACAGATCAGAGGAGACAGAGAGCTTAAGTTCACAGCTGATGCCGACCAGTACATGGAATGTACAGGATTTACAGTAAAGACAGCAGAGGGAACAAAGGATTACACAGCAGAGGAGCTTGGCAGCAACGTATTTGTGGTTGACAAGGTGGCATCTGACATAGATGTTGTTGCTCACTTTGCTAAGCAGGAACTCAAGTCAGTTATAACCTTTGAGGCAAATGATGCTGCTCTTGGAGCTGTGACAGCGGTATATGGACTGGACGAGAAGGCTGAGATCACAAGTGGCGATAGTCAGGTATCCGGCGGAGATGCAGTATTTACGGCAGCTCCTGCAGATGGCCAGATGATCGAGGGCTGGTATCTTGATCCTGAGTGTACACAGGCTATAGAAGGCACTGAACTGGAGCAGACTACCTATGAGGTGAAGACTATCTACACAGATGTGGCAGTATATGTTAAGTTTGTGGAGATTCCAGAGTATACAGTTAAGGTAGGTACAACAGGAACCGGATCGGCGAAGATCACTGCATCTTCTGACGGTGAGGAACTTGAGATCGTATCAGGAGAGGTTAAGCTCAAGAGACATAAGGATCTTACAATAACAGTTGCACCGAAGGATGAATACAACACAGTTGAGCACTGGACAGTTGACGGAGCAGATGTTGATTCAGATGAACTCACATACAAGCTGACAGACATAACAAAGGATGCAGAGATATATGCATATATCGCACCATCACTTCTTGTAAATGTAATATTCAAGAATGAGGATGAAGTTAAGAAATATGACAATATAGACATCAGTACAGGTTATGTCGGCGAGGATGGAGATATAAGCGGACTTAAGCCAATAAATGCTGAGAATAACTTAGTGAGAATAGGTTCTGGCAAGGATGTAAGATTTGCCATAACACCTTCTGATGATTATATGATCCAGGCATGGACAGTTAAGTACATCAGAGGCGGAAAGGTTGTCAAGGAAGAGTCTGGCACTGACTTTGGATTTACCAACGAGATACTTTTAAATGATGTTACAAACAGCATAGAGGTAAGTGCAGAGCTTGTTGACAGAGTTGGATATGCCATTCCTGTAGAGGGAAATTATGACAGAGATAATAATCTGATAGAGACTGCAGGTGGTGAAAGCACACCGGAGACAGCTTACACTATAACAGACCTTACAAAGATACCAGACAATGTGGTATTCAAGAATGACAATGGCGTAGTTCTTGATAATATGGTAAGAGAGAACGGAGATGCGAGTGTTGTTATTACACCTGCTGAGGGCTGGAGAATCAGAGATATAATCATTGATGAACCAGAGAACGCTGAAAATTCAGAGGAGTCAGAGAATATCATGTCAGTCCAGCCAGTGCTTGCAGAGGATGGAACTGAGACAGGAGCATATCTTGTAAGTGATGTAAACGTCACAAAGAATATGGAGTTTAAAGTTGATGCAGTTAAGCTTTACTCTGTAACAATAGCAGATACAGAGCATGGAAACATAAAGGTGACAAAGCCAGATGGCACAGAGGTGGAGAACGGTGAAATGATTGACGAGAAAACTGTTCTTACATACACAGCAACACCGGATATGTACTATGACTTTGACGCATGGACAGAGGATGCGGCAGATCAGGCTGAGAGCACATTTGAAAAAGCCCTTGACGGAAGTATCACAGTGGGAGCAGCCTTCAAGGCAAGATATGCAAAGGTAAGTATTGCCACAGTGAAGAATGGTACGGTAACTGTCACAACAGCTGACGGTAAGAAGATATCTAACGGACAGCTGGTTCAGGAAGGCACAGATATCATCTGCAAGGCAATTCCTGCAAAGCATTGTGATCTGTCAGCCTGGGGCGGAGATGCCAAAGGCAAGACTGGTACTACAGTGAAACTTACGGTGACAAAGAACATGAATATAAGAGCGGCATTCAAGTTCAGGTATGTGAAGGTAGCTATTGGAAAGACTGAAAACGGATCGATCACAATCAAGACTGCAGAAGGCAAAACAGTTAAGAATGGTGCATCAGTGATCGAGGGAACGGTTCTTATCTGCACGGCAAAGGCGGCAAACAACTGTAAACTTGGAAGCTGGACAGGAAGCTTCAAGAGTACAAAAACTTCGGTAAAGGTTGCTGCAAATAAGAATATGAAAATCAATGCCAGGTTTGTAGCAAAAATACCGGCACAAAATACAGCTGGTATCAATAAGAATATCCATGCAGTAGTATCCGGAAACAAAGTGACAGTTGTGTGGGGTAAGGTTAACAAGGCTGACGGATATGATATATATGCACAGGAGTGCTATGTAAACTTTAACTCGAAAAGTCTTATTAAATCGGTAAAGGGCGCATCGGCAACCCGAGTTACAATATCCAGCATTAATGGCAAATCACTTGCTAAGTTAGATACGATCAAGCTGAGAGTAAAGGCATATAAGCTGGTAAATGGTAAGAAGAAGTATATAGACAATAGTGTCATGCTTCATATAGTTACCAATAGCAGCAAATATACCAACATCAAGAAGGTTCTGCTTCCACAGAAGAGCTACGTGTTGGGAGTTAAGCAGACGATTAAGCTTAAACCTGGATATACCAAGGCAGATGCCAGCAAGAAGGTGCTTGATGGCACACATGGTGCAAGGTATTTGTATGCATGTACAAATAAAAATGTTGCTACAGTTGATGCCAAAGGAAGAATAAAGGCAAAGGCCGCAGGAAAGTGTACGGTCTATGTAATTGCTGTAAATGGCACTACACAGGCTGTGCAGATTATAGTAAAATAAAAATAGTAGCTGCATGAGGTGCTTGATATCCGGCCCGTTGGGGCTGGATGCAGGCACCTTTGCTGATATATACAGGGTGTTGATTATCTATACCGGGATTAAAAAGTGAGAAAAGGAGATTTGTACATATGGGGAATACGGCTTCGGGTAATAAAGGCTGTTTTATAAAACCGAAAAAAGCCTGGAGGCTTCTGAAGACAGCGGATGAAGGGAATGTAACTGCATATATATTCGGGGTCAGTGGTTCGGGAAAGACGACTCTTGTCAGCAGATATCTTGGAACACGTAAGTACATGGTGGTGGATGCCGGCGGTATCAGACCGGATGACCTTGTGGTAGAAAGCAGCAACGCAAGAAAAATAATTGTCATAGATAATCTGCACGAGCTCTCATGGGGGGATGTGGACACAGTGAGGGAGCAGATCATAGAACTCATTAGAAGAGAAGACGTATGGGTTATACTCGTTGGCCGGTGTCCGGTTCCCCCATGGCTTTCTGCTGTAAGATTTCAAGAAGGATTTTATGTGGTGGACAGCAAGCTGCTTATGTTCAGTCTGGAGGATATAAAGAAGTATGCTGAATACGCTGGATTTAGTATCAATGAGGCACAAGTGCAGAGAATGTACTATGAGACTACAGGACTTCCGCTGGCTGTGGAGATGTGCCACATCAAATACATGGAAATGGCATATACAAGCGAGATAACAGATGATATGTATAATGATTTTTCGAGACGCGTTGAGGATGAGATGTGTAATTACCTTGAGTATCATGTGTATGATAACTGGGATGTGGAAATGCAGGAATTTCTCATGGAAATATCCGTGGTGGATGAGTTTACAACAAAACAGGCTGAGATGATAACCGGAAGAAGTGACAGTGAGCTTTTGATCGAGAGGGCAAAGTGGCTTGGAAACTTTATGACCAGCCGGATGGATAAGGATGGCAATACACAATATCAACTGCAGTTTCACATGAGGGTCTCTATGCGCAGACGTCTTAAGCGGAAGTACGAGAAAGAGCGTATAAGAGGCCTGTATGAGAATGCCGGACTGTTTTACAGACTTAACGGAGATATAAGGAAAGCTTTGGAGATGTATGAAAATGCAGGAGTTACAGAGCGAATAGTTTCAATACTTGTCGATAATGCCAGACATGCGGCGAACAGTGGTTATTACTATGATCTGAAAAAATATTACCTGGAACTTCCGGATCATGTCATCGAGAAAAGTCCTGAGCTTATGTGTGGTATGAGCATGCTGCAGTCACTCCTTCTAAATCCTGATGAGAGTGAAAGATGGTACGACAGACTAAAATTATATGCAGATGAAAACCAAGGAAGTGCCAGGAAAAATGCAAAGGGACTTTTGCTGTATCTGGATATTGGTCTGCCGCACAGGGGGAGTGTTGATGTATTAAAGCTTTTGAAGTCAGCATACACCATGGTTTTTAATAAAGAAGTAAGAATACAGGAATGGTCGGTTACATCCAATCTGCCATCAATGATGAATGGCGGAAAAGATTTCTGTGAGTGGAGCAAGAGAGACAGAGAGCTGGCGTCGAAGGTTGGCAGGATTGTTGAGTTTGTACTTGGAAAATACGGAAAAGGTCTTGTAAATCTTGCTTTGGCGGAGAGTTTTCTTGAAAAGAGCGGAGATAATTACGAGGTGGCAACGCTTGCGGCAAAGGGCAGAATGCAGGCGGAAGCAGGAGGAAAAATCGAGCAGTGCTTTGTTGCTGATGGTATATTGGCGTGGCTGCATTTGCAGAACGGAAAGCCACAGGAGGCTCTTGAGGTTTTGAATGGAATAGAGGGAAAGGCTGAAAAAGAGGAAGGACAAAATCTCCTTCCCAATATATATGCATTTGAGACCAGATGCAGCCTGTACAGAGGAGATAGAGCCTGTGTTACAGGTTGGATGGAAAATGCTCCGGATGAAAATGTTGAATTCAGGATATATGACAGGTTTATCTATCTAACCAAAGTGAGAGTATACCTTCAAAGCGGACGGAATGAACAGGCATATTCGCTGCTGACAAAGCTGAGATATTATGCTGAGATGATGTCCCGTACGTATATAGGGATAGAATGTAGTGTGCTGATGGCTGTAGCTTTGCAGCGATTAAAAAATGATGACTGGAAAAAGGCGATGTGCCATGCTATTGATACTGCGATGGAATATAGCTTCACAAGGATTATATCCAGAGAAGGTGCGGCGGTGAATACTCTTATAAATACCTGTGGATGGAAAGTCGAGAAAGATGGTGCTGACGACAAGGAGATAGCCGAAAGAAGGGCATATTTCAGACAACTGCAGAAGGAGACTGAGAGTATGACGAGATACTACCCCGGATATATGAAAGCGGGAGTGGACGATGTTCAACTCAGTGAGACGGCTACAGCCATACTTAAATTGCAGGCAGAGGGCTTGTCCAGACAGAAGATAGCGGACAGACTCAACATGTCGGAGGCGAATGTAAAGTATCATCTGAACCAGGTGTACAGGAAACTCGGGGTGACTGATAAGGCCGGGGCGGTCAGGGAGGCATCTAACAGGGGACTTATCTAGTGATTGTGAGATTTGTGTTCGGTGGTGATTTACTTGAATACACCGCATGTAAAAGTTGTATATGAATGTATATAATTAGGGTGGAAAAACTTAGATTGTTGTTGTATTATGTCTATAATTATGATTACATACGAATCAGTAACGTCAGATTGAGATGAGGATAATTTCCGTATGGCATAAAAGTGTTGGTGAAGATGGCGTTTGGAACTTAGAGAATGAGCGAGTACGGACGGATTCGTATTTGACAGGTATTCAAGGAGGAATTACGACGTGAATTTTTTGGAAGAGAGAATAACTAAGGATGGAATAGTAAAGGAGGGCAATGTTCTCAAGGTGGATAGTTTCCTGAACCACCAGATGGATATACGTCTGTTTGATCAGATCGGTGAGGAGTTCAAGAAGAGATTTGAGGGAACAGAGATCAACAAGATCCTTACTATAGAGGCATCCGGAATAGGCATTGCCTGTGTTGCTGCCAGACATTTTGACGTGCCTGTTGTATTTGCGAAGAAGTCAAAGAGCATTAATATAGAGGGCGATGTGTATGTGGCAGAGGTTGAGTCATTTACACACAAGTGTAAGAATCAGGTTATCGTATCCAAAAAATTTATAAATCCGGAGGACAAGATTCTTATCATAGATGATTTTCTTGCAAATGGATGTGCGCTTCAGGGACTCATCTCCATAGTCAAGTCAGCAGGCGCTAGCGTAGAGGGAATCGGAATCGCGGTTGAGAAGGGCTTCCAGACAGGTGGTCAGGTCATCAGGAATCTCGGATATCATCTTGAGTCGCTTGCGATAGTGGACAGCATGGACGCTGCTACGGGCGAGATAAAGTTCAGGGAGCAGTAGGATCGCTGCGGGATATTTGCTGAGAGGTGGGGTATATGGGAAATAACAATTTAGAAGAAAAAAATGTTTCTATGCCTGAGAAAATTGGAGGCGTAATATTTGGCATATGGTTTGTTGCCAGTATTATAGCCGGATTTGTTGCAAGTGAGATCGGAACGGATGCTGTTATGCTTGTTGTGGGGCAGTTTTTTGCCGGGATAGTTCTTGTCATAATTCTAAAGACTCTTATTCCGATGATTAAGAAGCGAAAGCGGGGGAGCATCATCGGTATAGTGTTCATATCTGTGTTTGCCGGTGCTGCATCGGCGCTGATATGGGCGGCGTGTGCTGTGAAAGATGGCTCTTTTGCGGATAAGATAGTATTGCTCCCGGAACGGATATTGGGGAGAGAAAATTGCAATGTTGGAGCATTTTATGCAGAGATATTTGCCTGTGCATTCTTTGTGGTCAGTGCAATAACACTGCTCTCTGTGATATGTAAGAGAAAAGCGCTTGAGCGAAGATGTTCATTTACTGTGAAAGCTGTATGCCATGATGTACGTGCAGATATGAGACAGGATATGAGAGCCGGCAGAAGATATCCGGAGGCGGGAGTATTTGAATTTACATACAGGGATAAGCAGTATAAAGTGTATGAGCAGACATATGTATATGGACTGAATATAAGTAAAGGCGATGTGGTATATCTTTATATCAACCCAGAAAATCCGTACGAATTTTATCTGGAAAACAGTGGTATATTCAGCAGCCAGGCGATATGGTCAGCAGTTTTTTTGATGGTTATATCAGGTTTGATGGCCGCAGGCTGCAATTTGTTGATTTTTAGGTGAAAAAATAGCCAGGTGTATGTTCTCCAATTTGGAGAATATGCACCTGGCTGTTTCTACGTAATTTTATCTAAAACTCTTCAGCCAGTTCACAAGAGAGTCATGCCAGATGTTGTCTGTGACAGTCTTCTTCATCTGCGCATCAACAGGTCCGTTTCCGGCAAGCTTTGCCAGGATAGCAGCCTGAAGTTCAGGAACTGTCATGGATTCCGGAGACTTGCTCCAGTCAACTGTGATGGTTTCTGGATCAACCGGGGTGTTGGCAGCAGTATTCTTCTCAGTATTGGTTGTGTTTTTCTTAGCATCTGCAGATTCTGTAGCAGTCACAATGTCTTTGGATTCTTTGGATTCTATCTTTGGTTCAGCTTCCTTATTGCCTTTTGCATCGGTAGCTGTTTCAGATGCTGCTTTATCTTCTGTGTTGGTCTTAGCTTCGCTCTCAGTCTTCGTCACAACCTTAACCGGCTTTACATCCAGGTCTGTTCCCTCAGGCACCCAGATCTCTCCACTGTTTGCAGGCTGGGTTATGTTGATATGACCATCCTGTACAGATACCTTTTCGCCTGACAGGGCGCCGATGTATGCTGTGCAGTTCCCTGCTGCAAGGTGCATTCCGGCTGGGGCATCGTCGTTGTTCACTGACACGATGACACGTGTTCCGTCAAGATCCCTCGCGTATGCGAACTGTCTGTTGGTGAGCATCAGCTCATCGTAGCTGCCATATGACAGTGCAGGAACGGCCTGACGTACCTTGCCGAGTGCGGCGATGAGTGCTGTGCAAGGGTTGGTTTTTACTGAATCCTTGTAATCTTCTATATTGAGAGCTGGTCTTAAGCTGTCGTCTGAGCCATATTCCTTGCGTCCCTCAATACCAAATTCTGAACCGTAGTATATGCTAGGCACACCCGGAAGAGTGTAGAGCAATACATGTACAGGTGCAAAATGAGCCTTATTGGTAAGTTTTGTATAGATACGCTCCACATCATGGTTGTCTACGAAGTTGTAGAGCTTTAATGTTCCCATGTTCTGGAGACGTCTTACAGTGTGCGCGATTTCAAAATAGTTGTGGTCATTGTGGCCGCTGTACAGAGCCTTGTGAAGTGTGTAGTTGGTGACACTGTGAAGAGTCTCGCCGTTTACCCAGCGGCTGTAGTCGCCGTGGATGACCTCACCCATGAGCCAGAAATCCGGCTTCACTTCATTTGCTGTGCGGCGCAGTGCCTTCATGAAATCAAAATCAAGGACGTCCGCAGCGTCAAGTCTGATTCCGTCCACATCGAACTCACTCACCCAGAAACGGATCACATCGCATATATAGTCAACGACAGCAGGATTCTTCTGATTCAGCTTGACGAGAAGGTTGTAGCCTCCCCAGTTGTCGTAAGAGAAACCGTCGTTGTACTCGTTGTTGCCCCAGAAATTCACGTTGCAGTACCAGTCCTTGTACTGTGAATTCTCTCTATTTGCCTGGATGTCCTTGAATGCGAAGAAGTCACGGCCTGTGTGGTTGAACACTCCGTCGAAGATGACCTTTATTCCCTGTTCATGGCAGTAAGCCACAAATGCTGTCAGGTCCTCATTTGTTCCGAGACGGGAGTCGAGCTTCTTGTAATCTGTAGTCTCGTAGCCGTGTCCGACTGACTCAAAGAGTGGTCCGATGTACAGTGCTGAACCGCCAATCTCCTTTATATGATCCACCCATGGAAGCAGGGTGTTTAAGCGGTGAACAGGCTCACCGTAGTCGTTCTGTTTAGGGGCTCCCGTAAGTCCCAATGGATAAATGTGATAAAATACTGCCTCATCATACCATGCCATAGTTATCCCTCCATATTTTAGGTGCCGGCAAATGCAAAGCACCCGATATTATTTGATATATGTTACGCGCCATATATGTGACCAAAGTCAGCCCGCAACATTTACATTATACTAAATAAATTAGGAAAATGCGACAAAAAGTCATGCAAGTATCGCATCGATCATCATAGTTGCCGGAGCCTGCGGTCTGGATGCAAAGCAGAGCGCACAGCTTATCCAGAGCGCCATGATAATTGCCGGAATCGGCTCACTTATCCAGATGTTCCCAATCTGGAAGATCGGTTCAGGACTTCCTATAGTAATGGGAATAAGTTTTACATTTGTGTCAGTGTTTTGTTATCTGGGACCGACATACGGCTATAATGCGATAGTCGGAGCGGTACTTGTGGGAGGTCCCATCGAGGGTACGCTGGGACTTTTTGCCAAATACTGGAAGCAGCTCTCAGTTCTGTTCGGACTTGTGGTTGGATATATAGTAGCAGTGTGCATGGGTATGGTGGATTTCTCCGCACTCAGCGGAACATCAGTCATAGCGCTCCCTCACATCATGCCATTTAAGCCGGAGTTCAACTGAAACGCGATCATATCAGTAACTTTTCCCTAAGATCGTGCAGACGGTATTTGCTGAGAACTGTGTGGCTGTTGTATTCATAGTTGCCATCATTCTGAATCTTGTGCTTCCTAAGAACATGAATGTCCACGAGACCCCAAAGACTGAGGATGCAGAGTAGATCCAATAAAACATACAGATTATCCGAGAGGAAAACTTACAAGAGGTGTAAGTGTTAATCACAGCGTCGTTCTGATATTATGATATCAGAGCGGCGCTGCTTTTGTATTAACGTGGGCAACGAGCAAAAGTCCGTGATAGCACTCCGGCCCCATGAAAATAAGAAAGGTGAACAATATGGATAGTTTATTAAAGATAGAATCACTGAAGAAATACTATGGCAAAAAGCCAAACCAGACTAAGGCTCTGGACGGCATATCATTTCAGGTCATGCCGGGGGAGTTCCTTGGCATCATGGGTAGCAGTGGATCGGGAAAGTCCACACTGCTGAACTGTATCGCAACGGTCATAAAGCCTGACAGCGGAACCATAGAGCTTCAGGGCAAAGAGATACAGGCGCTTAAAGGTGCGAAGCTTGCGCAGTACAGAGGCAGGGAGATAGGTTATCTGTTCCAGAATTTTGAACTTCTGGACAATCTAACAGGCAGAGAGAACATTATGGTTCCGTTGTCAATACACGGTGTATCCGAGGATGAGAGCAGAAACAGACTGGAAAAGCTTTCATCATATCTGGAGATAGATAACGTGCTTGACAAATTCCCATCGCAGATGTCTGGTGGTCAGAGACAGAGGGTTGCGGCCGCCAGAGCACTCATACTTAATCCGGGGATCATTCTTGCGGACGAGCCGACCGGAGCACTCGACTCAAGAAATGCAAAGGCACTCATGGAGAAACTGTTGGGACTGAACAGGGATGACAACACTACCATACTTATGGTGACCCACGACTCAAATGCGGCCAGCTTCTGCAAGAGGATACTCTTCATACAGGATGGCAGGATATTCCATGAGCTCAGAAGAGATATGGAGAGAGAGTCACAGCAGGAGTTTTATGAGAGGATACTCAAGCTGATGGCGCAGATGGGAGGAGGCAGCGCAAATGTTCTTTAAACTCGCAATGAGGAACAGCCGGAGAAGCAGGAAAGAGAATGGTCTGTTCTTCGCTTCGCTGGTCGTGTCCATAGTGGCATTTTATATCATATTGGCGCTGTCCCATCAGGATGTGATGATATTCCTGAGAAGTCTTGAAAGCGATGCGGTGAACAGTCTTCTTCAGATAGCGGCGGTGTTCTATGTATTTTCACTGGTCATGTTGTTCTTTCTTATATACTATGCAAGCAAATACCAGCTCGAACGACGGAGACACGAACTTGGAATGTATATAATGATGGGGATGAGGAGATCAAAGCTTTTTGCCCTGCTGATTGCGGAGGATCTGGGCAGTAGCGTAGTGGCTCTGCTCATCGGACTTCCTATAGCGATCCTGATGTCTGAGGTGGTCAGCCTTCTCACAGCCAGACTGGTAGGTCTTGGCGTTATAGGTCATCACGTATCATTTTCACTGCAGGCAGTCATACTGACAACTGTTGGATTTGTAGCGATAAAGCTTGCAGCATTTCTCATACTGAGCGGTAAGCTTGCAAGAAAGCAGATAGGCGATCTCCTTGTAGATACACCGGAGACAGAGAAGAAACAGCTTCCGGCTCCTGTGTATGGTGTGAGTGCAGTCCTCGGTCTTGTTGCGCTGGTCATTGCATACTGTCAGGGAATAGGCGGCTATTCGTGGATCAGCGTAAAATATATGGCGGTCACCATAACACTGGGATTTGTTGGCATGTTCCTGCTGTTTTTCGGTCTCAGGCTCTTTGTTGATGCACTGGCCAGACGTGCAAATGGCTCAAAACCACTTGCTGTGTTCGGTTTCAGGCAGATACACGAAAATGTAGTAACAAAATCTGGAACGCTTGCAATAAGCTCGATACTCATACTCGGCGCTCTGTGCTGCTGCGGTGCGGGCGTTGGCATATGTATATCCAGACAGAATATGGATCATGTGCTCGATTATACATTTGCCTCATATGGGGATGACGCTGAGACGGACAGCAGGAATATCCGCGCGAAACTGGAGGAAACCGGCGTGTTGGAGGATTTCTCGGACGTATTCGATATGAAGCTTGGTTATATAAAGATGGGTGAAAATGAGTCCCATGATGATGCTGTGAACGTGGGGAATGTCATATCCGCACTTGAAAAACTCAAGGTTTCAGAGGACAGGGACGTGCTTATAAATAACATGTCATACATGACATACCCTTACCTGATCCAGGAGAGTGCGTACAACAAGGTGCTTGAGACTGCGGGAAAGGAGCCTTTGGAGCTCAGAGAGAATGAACTGGCACTCTATACGGATTTCTTTACTGATTACCGCGGAGGTTTACTGAATGAGGTATTGGCAGAGCGTCCGGAGGTGGATGTAAGAGGAGATGAGTATCATCTGACCGGAGAGGTCCAGACCACGAAGATTGTGACAGATTCATCGATAACCCTGTCGTTCGGACTTATCGTGGACGATGATACATTTGCCAGACTGACAAATGACAATTACGAGTTATATGTAAATGCCGTTCTCAAAAAGGATATCGTGGACGATAAGGGCCTCATGAAAGCCATAATGGACGAAAATGAGAAACTTGACGGCATAGATTTTGAGAGTATAAACGCTGATTGCGAGAGTTATCTGCAGAACATAGGAAGAAATATGTTCTACACGGTGGCTGCAGGATATATAACGCTTTATTTGGCGGTGGTGTTCCTCATAATCGCAAATACCATAATCGGTGTTCAGTTCCTGATGGGACAGAGAAAGTCCGGCAGAAGGTACAGAACCCTTGTGAAGCTTGGCGCGACATACGAAATGCTCTGCAGCTCAGCAAACAGACAGGTGGGCTGGTATTTCGGAATCCCGGTTGCCGTGGCGGCGGTCAGCAGTATATTCGGTGTGCGTGCTATGCTCACGGGAATCCTGTCAGAATCCATGCGTGGCAGTGTGAAACAGATACTTATCATAGCTGCGGTTATGATAATCCTGTTGTGTGTGGTAGAATATATCTATATGACAGCGGTGAAACGCTCAAGCAACAGATATCTCATGGCGATGATGACACCGGAAAGGGTTGAGTAAACGGTGAAGTGTGTGATGGTGGTTGAGGACGATGTCCTCATGTGCGATGAACTTCTGGATATGCTAACAAAGGCAGGATACAGGGCAGTTAAGCCAGATGGATTTGACAACATAATAGAACAGATACTGGACATGGCTCCGGATATTCTTCTGCTGGATATCAATCTTCCTGGCAGGAGCGGCTTTGACATATGCCGGGAGATCAAGAGGCGGAGCTCTGTCCCGGTGCTGGTTCTCACATCGAGGGACCAGCTAAAGGACGAGCTCCATGCGCTGGAGCTGGGCGCTGATGAATTCCTCACGAAGCCATGCCGCCGTGAGCGGCTTCTGGCCCGGGTGGCAAATGTGCTCAAGAGGTACGAGGGCAGACAGAACCTGATCGAAGGAGAAGGGTTTCTTCTGGACACTCAGACATACACTCTGTATATAGATGGGAGATCTGCGGTGCTTCCACAGAATCAGGGACGTATATTTGAGACACTTATGACAAGCGGAGGAGATGTCGTGTCTAAGGAGAAACTTTGTGAGGCAGTGTGGGGCACATCGGAGTATATAGATGAAAATGCCCTGCAGGTGAATCTTACAAGACTCAAAAAGAAAATGGCGGGACTGGATATGAAGGCAAAGATCATAGCTGTAAGAGGCGTTGGATACAAAATATTCCCTGGGGACGGAGGTGCCTGACCCACTTGTCAGAGTGGAGAAAATATGAAAAGATTTGGACTTGTTATAAAACAGAATATTGTCTGGCTTGGTCTGCTGCTTCTGACGGACGTGGCGTTCTGCTTCTTCATGTGGCTTGTGGCACCAGAGGCATTTGTCAGAATAAGGGTGCTGGTTGGCATGTTCACTGTGATACTGTTCGCGGCGGTGTGCTCGGTGCTGTGTATAAAGGACAGGAAGAAGATTGAGGCGTTCAGGAGATTTGTCACTGCCCCGGATGAACAGAGCGAGATAGAAATGAGGAGCCTGTGCGGGGCTTCTGAACAGGAATATGTGAGCGTGCTGTCGGAGGAGCTTCACGATCTGAGAGATTCAGTGATGCAGAGTGGCAGACAGCTCAGGGATTATCAGGAGTATGTGGAGAACTGGGCACATGAGATCAAGACCCCCATCTCTCTGCTGACATTTGTGGTGGACAACAGGAGAGATGAGCTGCCTCATAATGTTGTGATGAAGATGGACAATGTGACCAGCCAGATGCAGAACTATGTGGACCAGATGCTCTACTACGCCAGACTGAAAAGCGATTCCAAGGATTATCTCATGGAGAGCATAGATGTGGAAGAATGCGTGGATGAGGTGATAGCTGACTACAGATCCCTGCTTGAGGAGAAGGGCATACGGGTCAGAAAGTGTCTTGAGAATGGAGAGGTGTACAGTGACCGCAGGGGATTGCAGTTTATACTCGGTCAGCTTGTGAGCAATTCCATGAAATACACAAATGAGCAGCCGGATATATCATTTGACTTCTGGACGGCGGGTGACAAAAAGCTGCTGTCCGTGAGTGACAATGGCATAGGTGTAAAGAGCTGTGACATGCCATACATATTCGAGAAGGGTGTCACGGGTGATTCGGGTGAGAACAGGAAGCATGCAACGGGCATGGGACTGTATCTTGTCAGTGAGATGGCGCATGACCTAGGCATCACAGTGACGGCAAATTCAAAGTGGCAGAATGGATTTGAGATAGTACTTGAATTCCCGGATGTGGAGACAAAGATATAAAAGTGAGGAGGCAGATACAGCGTTGTGCGTATCTGCCTCCTCACTTTTTACCGGGATATTTTATAATAAATTTATGGGTGGTGGTCTGTTAATAATCACTTTGATATTCTATAATGTAAGCATCGGCTGTAACTTAGTTGATAGTGCAAAGTCAGTTTAAGCGGACTGAGGTTCGGCGGGGATGTGTCAAGTTTTCTGTGAAAACTTGACATGTAGCGCCAGCCATTTGCCGAAGGCAAATTTTGCATGGCTGGTGTTCAATGGATGTGTCAAGTTTTCTGTGAAAACTTGACATGTAGCACCAGCCATTTGCCGAAGGCAAATCTTGCATGGCTGGTGTTCAATGGAAAGGAGAATGTCATTATGGAGATCAGAAAGGCGGCAGCAGAGGATTTTGATATTGTATTTGATTTTATAGAAAAATTATGGACATATAATACATATGACAGGGAAGAAATACGCAAAGTATATATGGACGTCATAGATGACGAATGCAGCTTTGCGTTTTTATTATGGGATGAAGGCATTTGCAGAGGCATGTGTCATGGAGACTATTTCAATACATTCTGGATGTCGGGGCTCACATGCTATGTTTCAAGTCTCATAACAAGAGAGGAGGACCGTGGCAAGGGATATGGTGTGGCACTCCTGGATCATGCAAAGGAGCTTGCAAAGCAGAGGGGATGCAAGGCCATTACCCTTGATTCCGGACTTCCGAGGACAGGGGCACATGGCTTCTACGAACACTATGGATTTGAAAAGAGCTGTTATGGCTTCGAGATGATGATATAAATTATCTGCAGAGATTTGTAAGGAGGCAAAATATGTGTACAGCAGCGACATATAAGACAAAGGATTTCTATTTTGGAAGAACGCTGGATTATGAATTCTCGTACGGCGATGAGATTACCGTGACTCCGAGAAATTATCCGTTTGAATTCAGATATATGGGCAGGATGGACAGCCATTATGCCATGATAGGAATGGCACATGTGGCGGGTGACTATCCTCTCTACTATGATGCTATAAATGAGAAGGGACTTGGAATGGCAGGCCTGAATTTCGTTGGAAATGCCGTGTATCAGGAAGCTGATGAGAGTGAAGACAGGGACAATGTAGCTCAGTATGAGTTTATTCCATGGATACTCGGAAGCTGTGCCAGTGTAGGCGAGGCAAGGGTGGCACTGGATAGGATGACTCTGACAGGAACACCATTTTCTGAGCAGCTTCCTACGGCGCAGCTCCACTGGATCATTGCGGACAGAAATGGTGCCATAACAGTGGAGTGCATGGCTGACGGACTTCATGTGTACGAGAATCCGGTTGGAGTCCTCACGAACAACCCGCCATTTCCTCAGCAGATGTTCCTGCTCAACCAGTATATGGGACTGTCACCGAAGCAGCCAGTGAACACATTTGCACCAGAAGTTGGATTGAGCGCTTACAGCCGCGGCATGGGGGCCATAGGACTTCCTGGGGATCTGTCGTCCACGTCAAGATTTGCCAGGGTGGCATTTGTGAAGCAGAACAGTCTGCCTGCGGATTCTGAGGCTGAGAGTGTAAGCCAGTTCTTTCACATACTTGGCTCTGTGGATCAGCAGAGGGGCTGCTGTGAGGTCGCACCTGACAAATACGAGATCACGATATACACCTCATGCTGCAATGCAGACAAGGGTATATATTACTACAATACCTATGAGGGACATCAGATAAATGCTGTTGATATGAACAGGGAGGATCTGGACGGCGCAGAGCTTGCCAGATACCCTCTTATCCAGGGGGAGAATATCAATTGGCAGAACTGATGTATGTGGCTTACAAGGGAGAAAGGATGCTGTATGAGTAAAAGCAAGGTTACAATAAAAGAAATAGCGGAGATGGCTGGGGTGTCAATAGCCACGGTATCACATGTTATAAATAGGACGAGGTATGTAAGACCTGAGCTTGTGGATAAGATAGAGAAGATCATTGTAGAGACAGGATACCAGAATAAGATAGCTGATAAGGAGAGAAAACTGCTGGTTGGACGGGAGTCCACGATAGTTGCAGTCATTCCAAACATTGAAAGTACTATATACAGAGATATGGTAGCTTATGTGAAGCAGCTTGTCAGTGTGCAGGGATATCAGTTCCTTGTGGCGATAACAGACAATGATCTCAAGGAGGAGGCGCAGGTGCTTGCCGGACTTCTGGTGAATAAGAAGGTTGCAGGGATCATACATGCGCCGGTGAGTGATGTGGCATCTAACTACACAAAACTCATACAGTCGGGTGTTCCATTTGTCTGCGTGGAGAGAAATATACTTGGATCAGGGATAGACTCGGTTGAGTTTCGCGACCGAGAGGCTATATTTAAGGGCGCAGATTATCTGCTTGCGAGTGGACACAAAAATGTTTTGTTTTTCAGAGAGAGTACGGACAGTACCACCAGGGATGAGAGAACAAAAGGTTTCCTGAATGCTCTGGAGAAATACAATATAAATACAAATGATGCAAACATTGTTGATGTGACGTTGGAAAAAGGAGAGGATGACTGCATGCTGGCTATTCAGAAAGCCCTGCGCAGATACAGGCCGACCGCTGTACTTGCGGGGGGCAACAGAATAACTCTTTATCTTATGAAGACACTGAGAGATATGGGAATCGACTGTCCGGGAGAGATATCTGTGGTTGGATTTGGTGATGAGAGCTGGTCTGAACTTACTTATCCACCTCTTACAATACTGAGAAGAGATGTGAAGGGACTAAGTGCCAAGGCTGTTGGGATGTTGTTTGAGAAGATCAATACGGGAGTTGCCATATCGCATGACTGTTATGCAGATGTAGAGCTTGTAGTTAGAAAATCCACAAAAATGCTTGACAATGGACCATTTGGAGATAAAGCGGCAGCACCGGATTCGGTTGTACTGACAAAAGAAGAGAAACACAGACTAAAGGCAGGACATTTCAGGGTTGCGATCTCTTTCCACTATACCGGAACGTCTTGGGCAGAATTGCATGAGAAGGGAATTCGGGAGGAACTTGAGCAGTTTGGAATAGATGTGGTGTCGGTTATGGATGCGCACTTTGACTCGGAACTGCAGAATGCACAGCTCGATGGCATAAGACTTCAGAAACCGGATGCAGTTATAGCTATTCCAGCGGATGACAGCCGTACCAGAGAAAAGTTTCAGGAGCTTTCAAAGGTGTCAAAGCTGGTGTTCATAAGCAATGTTCCGGAGGGTATGTCCAAGAACAGCTATGTGTCCTGTGTATCAGTAAATGAGTCGGAGAATGGAACGAACACGGGAAGAATGTTGGGAGAATATTGTAAGGAAAATAAGAAAAAAAAGGCAGGTTTTATTATTCATGGCGCGGCATTCTATGGAACAAGAGTCAGGGATAATGCTGCTGAGAGAATAATCAAGGACAGTTACCCGGATATTGACATAGTGACGATCAGGAGCTTTGGAGAAATATCCAATGCATATCAGGTAGCCAAGGATGTGATAACTGCCAATCCTGAAATTGAGGCAATGTATGTGAGCTGGGATCGCCCGGCGCTTCTGGCTATAAAGGCGCTCAAGGAGCTTGGCAGGGAGGATGTGGCGGTGTTCACAACTGATCTTGACCATGGTATAGCTCGGTGCATGGAAGAAGGAATAGTCAAGGGACTCAGCACGCAGAGACCATACGAGCAGGGAAGAGCGGCTGCGGCGGTTGTTGCCAAGTCCCTGGTAAGTGAAGAACAGCTTCCAAAGTATGTGGGAGTTCAGCCGTATCAGGTTGAGCCAAAACAGCTCAGGCTTGCATGGAAGGAAATCTTCCATGAGTCCATGCCGGACAGACTTGGGTGATATGACATCCGTCAGAGAGAAAATTGTATCTTTCTGGCGGATTTTTTGCGTTTATACACAAGACCTTGGAAGATTGTATCTTTTTCGCCTGAGAAGTTCCCAAGGATACAATTTTGTGTCCAAGTTGCTGTAACCACACCCAAAAGAGAAAATTCCCGGGGAAGTGGTACCGGAGACAAAGGACAAGATTACAAGATACAAGGTGACAAGTAACGGGTGTCAATCATACACTACAAATCCCATAAGTATGACATATCGTAAAATATTTACGTAAAAAATAATAAAAGACCTGCGAACCCTATAATGCAATCGAGTGTTATTTGTACATAATGACGAATAAACAATAAATAAAACACTTGATATTGACAATAACCGACAAAGGTTATATCATCAAAACATGCAAGGGACGAAAAACAGTTTAAAATTTACGTAAATAAACCGGTTAAGAACAGTTTTTCGACAACGAGTTAGCAAAGAAAACACATGATAGTGGAGGTAAAAATTATGAGAAAATTTAAAAAGTTATTAGCAGTTGGAGCATGCCTGTGCATGTCACTCAGTTTACTGGCAGGTTGTGGATCAGGAGCAGGAGGCGCATCGGACGGCGGTTCATCTGAATCAGGTACAAAACAGGAGAGCACAAAGTCATCTGACCTTTCATTTGCATTCTGTACAAACACACTCAACAACACATTCCAGAGTTCGATCGATGCCAAGCTCAAGGAGCTCTGCGATGCGAACGGAATATCATATACATGCCTTGATCCTGACTACGATCTGAACACACAGCTCAGCCAGTTATCAGACGTGGCAAATAGTGGATACGACGCAGTGTTCATCATCCCAGTTGATTCAGCAGGTATCACATCTGGTCTTGCAGAGATCAAAGATGCAGGAATCCCAATCTTCAATGTAGATACAGCAGTTATCGAGGATGACATAGAGAACTTTGTAACACAGTTCGTTGGAACAAATGCATACATGGCAGGACAGCTTGTAGGTGAGCAGATGGTTAAGGATTATCCGGATGGAGCAGACATTGCGATTCTTGACTTCCCATCAAATGAGAGCTGTGTAGACCGTGTAAATGGTTTCCTCGATGGTCTCGGTGACAACAAGGACAAGTTCAATATTGTGGCACAGCAGGATGGCGAGGCTGCACTTGATGCATCAATGAGTCTTGCAGAGGATATCATCACAGCAAACACAGATCTTCAGGCATTCTTCTGCATCAATGATCCATCAGCACTCGGCGCTGCAGCAGCAGTTAAGGCAGCAAATAAGACTGGCAAGATCGGCGTGTACAGTATCGATGCTTCACCAGATGGCAAGCAGGCACTCATTGACGGTGAGTTCACAGCAGTTGCATGTCAGGTTCCTGTACAGATTGCAGAGTATGCATTCAACGCAGCACAGAAGTATGTAGGCGGAGACACAACCATCGACGAGAAGAAGGTATATCTTGATTCACACCTTGTACTCAAGGATGAGGCAGAGAAGACAGTTAACGACTGGCAGTAAAGCCGGACCGGCTCCGAAAATAATAGTGAGGAGCTGAACCCGGACTTGGCAGATATGGCACAATGTAGATGCATATAACACGGGATAGACCGGGGATCTGAGATCTCCGGCCGTGATCCCGAAAATGACAACAAGACAATAAAAGATCTGATATAGAAACTTGGAGGTTTAATATGGGACAGACAGTTCTGGAAATGATAGGGATAAAGAAAAGCTTCTCTGGAATATATGCTTTAAGCGGCATCGACTTTTCCCTTGAACTGGGAGAGGTGCATGCACTGCTCGGTGAGAATGGTGCAGGAAAGTCCACACTGATCAAGGTCCTCGGAGGAATTTACCAGCCCGACAGCGGAATCATCAAGGTAAATGGCAAGGAGGTAAAGATCAACGGAGTTCCGGCTGCCAGAGAAAATGGTATAGGAATAATACATCAGGAGATCGTACTTGTTCCATATCTTTCGGTGGCACAGAACCTGTTTCTCGGCAGAGAGATAAGGACAAAGCTTGGGACATTGGACTTTGCAGAGATGAACAGAAGAGCAGAGGAGATGATATCATCCCTCGGTGTGAATATAAAGGCAGACACGATAGTAGAAAATTTGACCATCGCACAGCAGCAGATGGTGGAGATCGTTAAAGCGGTCTCATTCAACGGCAAGATAATAGTTATGGATGAGCCAACCTCATCACTTTCAAATGAGGAGGTTGAGCAGTTATTTGAGATCATTGAAAATCTCAGAAAGAAAAAGGTAAGTATAATCTACATCTCCCACAGAATGGAGGAGCTCTTCAGAATATCTGACAGAGTTACCGTCATCAGGGATGGTGCATACGTAGGAACAAAAAAGACATCAGAGACAAGCCCGAATGAGCTGGTTGCGATGATGGTAGGAAGAGATCTGGAGAGCTTCTATGCAAGAGATTACTGCGACATGGACAAGGCAGAGGTTGCTCTGGAGGTAAAGAATCTTTCCCAGACAGGTGTCTTTGAAGATATAAGTTTTTCGGTACACAAGGGCGAGATCCTGGGCTTCTCAGGTCTGGTCGGTGCCGGACGAAGTGAGATCATGGAGGCGGTATTTGGCGCGACACGGCCTACATCGGGAGAGGTGATACTCGGAGGAAAGCCGGTTCACTTCAAGAATCCAATGCAGGCTATCAAGGCAGGCATAGCACTGGTTCCGGAGGACAGAAAGAAACAGGGCCTTGTACTTGGCAACAGCGTGGCATTTAACCTCACACTTTCATCCCTCAGATTCTATATGAATGGAATCGCTATAAGTGAGAGAAAACGAGGCGAGGTAATTGACCATTATTCACAGAGACTGAGGATAAAGGCGGCATCGCCTGAGATTGAGGCGGGCAGCCTGTCAGGCGGAAACCAGCAGAAGGTGGTTCTGGGCAAATGGCTTGCAACCAAGCCGGATGTACTTATTCTGGATGAGCCGACCAGAGGCGTGGATGTAAATGCAAAATTTGAGATATACACAGTAATCAATGAACTGGCAAAGGAAGGCATAGCGATAATCATGGTATCCAGTGAGCTTCCTGAGATCATCAACATGTGCGACAACGTATGTGTGGTCAGAGCCGGAAGACTCGTGAAGAAGCTGTCAAAGGACGAGCTCTCACAGGAAGAGATAATGAAATACGCTGCAGGAGGTATCGAATAATATGGGCGAGACAAAGAAGAATTCAAAAGCAACTTCTATATTAAAGAACAATCCCCTGACATCCATAGTCAAGGGCAACATAGGAATCATAGTGGTTCTGATAATCATGTGTGTGGCGGTAGCACTTGCCACGGACAAGTTCCTCACGACCAACAACATCATATCAGTGCTTAGACAGATATCGATCAACACATACATAGCACTTGGAATGACACTGATAATAATACTTGGACACATTGACTTGTCAGTTGGATCGATAGTAGCCATGTCTGGAACCCTGACCGTAGGATTTATAGTTAACCAGGGACTCCCTCTCGGCGTTGCCATAGTAGCAGGACTTCTGGTTGGTACAGCAGCGGGCTTTATAAGTGGTTTTATAGTTGCTAACTTCAAGGTGCCAGCATTCATCATCACAATGGCCATGATGAACATAGCAAGTGGTATAGCTTATGTCTACACAGGTGGACAGTCAACACGTATCACCAACAAGATCTTCATCGAGATCGGAACAGGATACCTGTTCAATGTGATCCCACTCCCTGTAGTGTACATGGTAGTGCTCATCATACTGTTCAGCTTCATCCTCAGTAAGACAAAGTTTGGAACATATGTATATGCGATAGGTGGTAACCGCGAGGCTGCAAGACTCTCAGGTGTACCTATCAAGAAGATAGAGATCATAGTATTTACAATATCTGGACTTCTCTCAGCATTTGCAGGACTTGTACTTTGTTCAAGAATGTACTCAGGCCAGCCTTCAGTAGGAAGCGGATACGAGCTTGATGCCATCGCAGCCTGCGTACTTGGCGGAACATCCATGACAGGAGGTAAAGGAAGGATCAGTGGAACCGTATTTGGTGCCATGGTCATCGGAATCATCTCAAATGGTCTTAACCTTATCGGAGTGTCATCATACTGGCAGCTCATCATCAAGGGTCTTATCATCGCATGTGCGGTACTCCTTGATGGACAGAAGGGCAAGCTTGAGCTTCTCAAGAAGAAGAAACTGGCAGCAAACTAGTAGAAAGAGAGGACTGATAATATGGAGATTTTTAGAAAGATGTCCTTCGCGGATTCCACGGGAGATGCAATACCTTTCTACCACGAGGGCAAATATCATATATTCTCACTGACTTCCCCTCCGGGAACAACAGTGTACCCGGCAAGACTCAGAACAACATGGAGCCACAGTGTATCAGATGATCTGGTGCACTGGGAGGAGCTTCCTACAGCGCTCTATCCGGGCGAGGGCGACGAGCCGGATGCATCAGGAGTATGGACTGGATCAGTCATATACGGCGAGGGCAAATACCATGCATTCTATACAGGCTACTGCCTCACCGCAGAGTATCAGCAGACCATATGCCACGCTACAAGCGACGATGGAATCACGTGGGTGAAGGATGCAGCCAATCCGGTCATCACACCTATGATAGAGCTTTACGAGAAGCTTGACTGGAGAGATCCATATGTATTCTACAATGAGGAGGACAAATGTTACTGGATCCTCATATCAGCGAGAAGGTTGGATATGCCGATAACCAGAAGAGGATGTATAGTTCTCTACAGATCAAAGGATCTGGTCAACTGGGAATATTACGGACCGATATATTCACCGGGACACACCAACTGTCCTGAGTGCCCTGAGATGTACAAGATGGGAGACAATTGGTATCTCTCATACTCAAGATTCTCAGAATATGTAAATACAATATACAGAGTTGCAAAGTCACCATTTGGCCCATGGAGAAAGCCAAAGAAGGATGGCATAGGCGGAAGAAGATTCTACGCAGCCAAGTCCATGCAGGATGATGACGGCAGACGCTTCTACTTCGGTTGGGCTCACGACAGAGCAGACAGAAGCGACAGAGGTGAATGGTACTGGGGCGGAACCTTCTGCGTGCCGCATGAGGTAGTTGCCACAGCGGATGGAGGACTTGACGTAAAGCTTCCAAAGGAATATGAGCATGTATTTGAGAAGCCTGTGGCATGGGATTACATCCCTGTACTTGGAAATGCAGAGCTTCACGGAGACAGACTGGTTGAGATGGATTCAGTAAGCACATGTACATACGGATTCCTTGGACACAACGAGGAGAGCTACATGCTGAAGTGCAAGATCATGCCTAGAGAGGTGTATGACCATTTCGGTATACTGCTCAAGTCAGACAAGGAAGCAAGCGGATGCCTTCTCCTTGAGTTCGATGTGGCCATGCAGAGAGTGTCACTGGTAAATCTTCCTATGGGAGTTGACCCGTTCTGGGTTCAGTCCTGTCAGGCTGTGCCTCCTGCAACGGAGCCGGGCCCTGATGGAGTCAGAGTGTGCGAGAAGACATTTGACATAACAGAGGGCAGCGAGATAGATGTGAAGATCATCGTTGACCATGATATGGTGGAGGTATTTGTCGGAGAACAGGTGGCGTTTACATACAGAATATATGCGAAGCCTGAGTTTGAGACGGGACTTCTGGCACAGGATGCAAGAGTAGAATTCTATGACATAGAGATCACAGGAAAGTAAAATTCACAAGGAGGATCCAACATGGAAAAGAAATATGATGTTGTGGCTCTTGGTGAGTTCCTGATAGACTTTACCCCTGCCGGAAGCACTGATTCCGGGATGAAGCTCTTCGAGCAGAATCCCGGAGGAGCTCCGGTGAACATGCTCACGGCAGTCAGCAAGGCCGGACTTAAGACCGCGTTTATAGGAAAGGTCGGGGATGACATGCATGGCAATTTCCTTGTTGAGACGGCAAAGCAGGCAGGGATAGATACCAGAGGTATAGTTGTCGATGACACGGTATTTACCACTTTGGCATTTGTCACTCTGGATGAGAACGGAGAGCGTGAATTCTCATTTGCCAGAAAGCCGGGAGCGGACACGATGCTCTGTTACAAGGAAGTGGATGCCGACCTGCTAAGAGACACAAAGGTGTTCCATATAGGTTCGCTGTCTCTCACGGATGAACCGGCAAGGACCACCACGTTTCAGGCGGTGAAGGAGGCAAAGAAATACGGCGCGGTGATATCGTATGATCCGAACTACAGAGCACCGCTGTGGGACAGCAGAGAAAATGCGATGGAGAGGATGAAGAGTATTCTTCCATTTGTAGATATAATGAAGCTTTCGGACGAGGAAACAGCGCTACTCACACCATTTTCCGATCCGGAAGAGGCAGCAGAGTATCTTCTGGGAAGCGGCGTCAGACTTGTTGCGGTCACCCTGGGAAGTGAGGGTGTGCTGATATGCAGCAGGGATGGAAGCCGGAAGGTTCCCGGATTCGTCAGCCATGTGGTAGATACGACGGGGGCTGGAGATTCATTCTGGGGAGCATTTGTATCACAGCTTGTCAGAGCGGATAAGAGACTGGAGGAGTTCAGTATAGATGAGCTTGCAGAGTGTGCAAGATACGGAAATGCGGTTGCGAGCCTGTGTGTCGAGAAGCGCGGAGGACTCAGATCGATTCCTGAAGAGAGCGAGACATTTGAGAGACTCACAGTAAAGTAAGTGTACTACAATTTTTCACATAAAATTTTCCCTTAACCCTGAAGGCCGGAGAGTTTCCGGCCTTCTTTTTTGTACAATCTAACATTTGGACAGTATAACCATTCAAAAGTGCATTGACTCATAATTCCATTTCCTATAATATGTGGCTGGTGAACAAAAAAATAATCATATATACCACATATTATTAGGAAGAGGAATAAATATGAAGAGTAGATTGACGAGAAAAGAAATGCTTCCGCTTGTGGGAATGACCGTCTCGGCGTTCATATTCAACACATCGGAATTTATGCCAATTGGCTTGCTGACAGACATTGCAAAGTCGTTCAGCATATCGGAGTCGAAGGCGGGAATGCTTATCACAGTGTATTCGTGGATAGTCATGCTGTTGTCCCTGCCGCTCATACTTCTTGTGTCGAAGATAGATTTCAGGAAGCTGTTCATGGGAACGATCGCATTGTTTGGAATATGCCAGATCATGTCCGTGATCGCGCCGACATACGGAGTGCTCATGGCATCGCGTATAGGCGTTGCGTGTACCCATGCGATATTCTGGTCGATAGCTTCACCGGTTGCCATAAGACTTGTAAATGAAGAACACAGATCATTTGCACTGAGCATGGTCGTGACTGGAACATCCATAGCTACTATAGCCGGACTTCCGCTTGGAAGACTTGTTGGACAGTATATGGGATGGAGAGTTACATTCCTCATCGTTGGAATCATAGCATTTGCGGTTCTGGTGTACATGGCATTTGTATTCCCTAAGATCGCAAGCGGAGAGCAGTTCCATGTGAAGGATCTCCCTGCTCTTCTGAAGAATCCGGTGCTCATCTGCCTGTATATTCAGACGATACTGTTCGTGCTTGGATACTACACGGTGTACAGTTATATAGAGCCGTTTATGCAGCAGGTTGCAAAGCTCCAGAACAATGTCATCACTGTAGTGCTCCTGATATTTGGAGCGATGGGACTTCTCGGAAGCTATCTGTTCTCAAAGCTTTATGACAAGCACAGATTTGCATTCATCGGTACAGTCATGGCAACTCTTCTTGTGTGGCTGCTGCTTCTGCTTCCGGCGTCAAAGACGTTGGCGACCATGGTACTCCTATGTGCATTCTGGGGAATAACAGCCATGGCGTTCAATGTGACCACGCAGTCGGAGGTCATCAGAAGTGTTGATGAGAAGGGTTCCGCAGTGGCGACTGCCATATATTCAGGACTTTTCAACCTCGGTATCGGAGGTGGAAGCTGGATCGGCGGAATTGTGTGCGACAAGGGCGCGATATCATATATCGGTTTTGTAGGTGCGGTGTTCGCGGTTATATCGGTGCTGTTCTTTGCATTTGTACTTCTAAGAAAATTGAGACAGAGTGTGAACTGACAGAGTATTTGCATATAATTAAATGTAATTGAAATATAATAGCGCGGCAGTGCTGGCATGCGGGTTCGGCTTGGAACATGGCATGTCAGGACTGCCGTTTTTTAGTAAGTTTCAAATAATGGGTTGACATATTATCAAAATGATAATATCATACAAATAACCGGGAGATATTATCAAAACGATAATAATGGCGGCGGTGAGGGCACATGTATATGTACTTATATGCTTTATAAGGAATCCGCGCCTTTGTGGATTCCCTCATGAAAGCAGAAAGTTGAATGTGAAAAGGAGAAAAAATTATGGACAAAAACAAGAAAAAGACACTTATAGTAGTTGATATGCAGAATGATTTCATTGATGGGGCACTAGGCACAAAGGAGGCAGCAGCCATCGTGGAAAATGTGAAAGCAAAGATAAGAGAGTATGCTGACCGCGGGGATGAGATCATCTTCACAAGGGATACGCATTATGAGGACTACATGGAGACAAACGAAGGTCGTCATCTCCCGGTTCCGCATTGTATAGAGGAAACTGAGGGCTGGGAGATCGCAGCTGGTCTTGAAGTCCCGGGAGCTATATACATCAACAAGACCAGCTTTGGATATACAGGATGGGGGGACTTCGACCTTCAGGATGTTGAGATGGTAGGTCTCTGTACGGATATATGTGTCGTGTCGAATGCTCTGATCATCAAGGCTCTGTACCCGGATATAAATGTCAAGGTGGATGCGAAGTGCTGTGCCGGGGTGACACCGGAGAGTCATGAGGCTGCGCTTGCCACCATGTCGATGTGTCAGGTGGACATAATCAGATAACGGCGGAAATATAAAGGAGGATGAAGCATACGTATGAAGACATATGAGATGAGTGACGAAGAGAAGGAATTCCTTGCCGGATATGACCTGACAAAATATGACAGGCCATCTGTTGCCGCGGATGTGGTTGTATTTTCAGTTATGAAGGATGACGAGTGCGAGGATGTAAGAAGACTTCAGGAGAAGAAGCTCAAGATACTACTGATAAGAAGAGGTGGATTCCCATATAAAGGAAGCTGGGCTATGCCCGGTGGGTTCTGCAGAAAAGGTGAGGATGTCATAGATTCGGCCAGAAGAGAGCTTTGCGAAGAGACCGGTATAGGAGATGCATATGTAAAGCTTGTCGGAGTGTATGGCGAGCCGGGCAGAGACCCGAGAGGCTGGGTCATATCATCAACTTATATGGCACTTATGAACGCCGGAGCCTGTAGCCTTAAGGCAGGAGATGATGCACAGGATGCAAGATGGTTTACGGTTGAACTGACAGAGGTGTCAGGCACAGGCGAAGAAATTGCGAAAAATGAAGTTGAAGCTTCATATAAAGTCCAAAACGGGAAAAGATACAGGCTGGTCCTCAAGAATGCAGACTCTGATATAAAACTTACTGCAGTGCTGCGCAGAACAGATATGAGCTCATGCGGACGAAGCTCGGACAGTTACTATATAGAGGAATGTGAAGGACTGGCATTTGACCACGCAAGAATCATAACGGAAGCGGTGCTCGGACTGCGGGAGGATGTCAGGAGAGATATGAAGCTGGCATTTGACCTGCTGCCGGATAGATTTACACTCACTGAGCTTCAGAATGTATATGAACAGATATGGGACATGGAACTTACCACACCTAACTTCAGAAGAAAGATTGTGGAATATGTTGAGGAGACTGATGCATATCAGTCCGGTGAGAGATACAGACCTGCCAAACTGTTCACACGAAGGAATGATGCAAGGAAGTAGAGACTATAGTGTAGTGGATTGATGTTTAAAAGGGAGGAATGAATAGATGACATTTAAGAAATTTATAAAAAATGAGATAGAGGGCTGGAAGAAGCTGGAGGTCACCTGGCTGCTTATCGCATGTGCAGTCATCGTGGGGCTGTCCATATATTGGGATGATACGGTTATGGGGATCATATCGTCCACCACAGGCGTGGTCTGTGTAGTGTGCACGGGAAAAGGAAAGTTGTCAGCGTACATATTCGGTCTTGTGAATACTGTGCTTTACGCGGTTATATCGTATAAGGCTGCACTGTACGGAGAGACGATGCTCAATGCGCTATATTATGTGCCTATGCAGTTTGTTGGATTCTATGTGTGGTCAAGGCATATGAATGATGAGACGCATGAGGTCAGAAAGAAACACATGAAGGCGGTGGGAAGGATATTCATGGTGCTGGCGGTGGCACTTGGCACATTTCTGTATGGGCTGCTGTTAAAGAGACTCGGGGATGCCATGCCATTTGTGGATGCGTTTACAACGGTTTCATCGGTTGTGGCGATGGTTGTATCTGTAAGAATGTTCGCGGAGCAGTGGTGGATATGGATTGCGGTAGATGTGTTTACAATATATATGTGGGCACAAAACTTTGTGAGTGGCAATGACAACATAGCAACGCTGCTCATGTGGATAGTGTACCTTGGAAATGCCGTTATTATGTGTGTCAGATGGGAACGTGAGGTCAGAAGAAATCGCCTGGACGAAGTACACGTTTTCGAAGACGGCACGGCAACAGAGTAAGGGAGGCTGACAAGTTATGTATAGATATAAGGTAGGAATGTATGGGGGTTCGTTTGATCCGCTTCACATAGGACATATCCACGACATCATACGTGCTGCGGCGATGTGTGAGGAACTGTATGTGATGATAAGCTGGTGTGAGGGCAGAGAGTCTGCCTCAAAGGAACTGAGATATCGCTGGATACTTAACAGTACAAGACATCTGCCAAATGTGAAGATAATCATGATAGAGGATAAGGCGGTCTCAAAAGAAGAATATAATACGGATTATTATTGGGAAAAGGGAGCACAGGATATCAAGGACACGATAGGAAAGCCTATAGATGCAGTGTTCTGTGGTTCGGATTATCTTGGAACCGGCAGATTTGAGAGCCTGTACTGTCCGGAGAGTGAGGTCGTGTACTTTGACAGGGCGGAGGTTCCGGTATCCTCGACAGAGATCCGTGAGTGGGCGACGGCACACTGGGAGTATATTCCAAAGGTATGCAGGGATCACTACGTCAGAAAGGTTCTGGTGGTCGGCGGTGAATCCACAGGAAAATCTACACTGGTTGAGAATCTTGCACTGGCATATAACACAAATTTTGTACGGGAGATAGGGCGTGACACCTGTGAGTATGCGGGTGGAGAGGAGTTCATGGTTGAAGATGATCTGGTGGAGAACTTCATCAGACAGAAGGACGAGGTCCGCAGGGCAGCCAGGCATAGCAACAGACTGTTGTTTGTGGATACCGATGCGCTGACCACAGGATTCTATTGTGATCTGCTCATGGATGATGACGAACAAAAACGCAGGCTCACGGATATGGCAGGTATGATAAATGCAACAAATGAATGGGATCTGGTGCTGTTCCTTGATCCTGATGGAACGGATTTTGTCCAGGACGGGACCCGGAATGAGGATATAATGCGGGAGAGAAGGCATTACAGCGATTTGCTCAAGGCGTGGTTTGACAAGTATGGGGTACACTGTGAGACGATATTGGGAGATTATCTTGACCGGTTCAACACTGCGAAAAAACTGATTGAGGAACGACTTGCGATAACCACTGTATTTTAAATGACAAATGATCATATATATTAACGCCCATGACATGGTTTTTAAAACAACGTGTTGTGGGTATTTTTGCCTGTTTTTTATCGTATTTATGACTATGAATAAAGTACAGATGATGATACAATAGTAAGCAAGAAACGATGATAAGAAAAAGTGGATGTTAAATCGAAAGAAAATGCTAATACTAGATCAAAAGAAAACGCGAATGTAAAAAAGTAATCATAAATATATTGGAGAGGTGGACAAACATGGCAAAGTTTATCTTGAGCTGCTGCTCAACAGCAGATCTTTCAAAGGAGCATTTTGACAAAATAGACGTAAAATATATATGCTTTCACTACGAGCTTGATGGTGTGGAGCATCCTGATGACCTGGGACAGACCATGCCATTTGAGGAATTTTACAGAAAGATGACAGAGGGTGCGGCTACGAAGACCTCGCAGGTGAATTCAGATGAATATTATGATTTCTGGAAACCTTATCTTGAACAGGGGTATGACATACTTCACCTGACATTGTCATCGGGAATAAGTGGGTCTATAAACTCTGCAAATATTGCCAGGGAGGATCTGGAGGAAGAATTCCCTGACAGGAAACTCTATGTGGTAGATTCCCTGGGGGCTTCCTCGGGCTATGGGTTGATCATGGACACGCTGGCAGGCATGAGAGATGAAGGCAGGTCCATAGACGAGCTGCATGACTGGATAGAACAGCATAAGCTGGACCTGAACCACTGGTTCTTCTCAACAGATCTCACGTTTTATATCAGAGGCGGAAGAATATCCAAGACTGCTGGAACGGTTGGCACAATACTTGGAATATGTCCACTTCTCAACATGGATAACGAGGGCAGGCTGATACCGAGATCAAAGATAAGAGGTAAAAAGAAGGTTATTCAGGAGATAGTAAAGCGCATGGAGGAGAATGCACAGGATGGGCTTGATTATTCCGGCAAGTGCTATATATCGCAGTCTGCATGTATGGAGGATGCCGAGGCTGTGGCAAGGCTTGTTGAGGAGAAATTTCCAAAACTTGACGGCAAGGTGGAGATCAATTATATAGGAACTACCATAGGAAGCCATACAGGACCTGGCACAGTTGCCTTGTTTTTCTGGGGCAAAAGACGTCAGGGGTAGGATAATACATTGTGCATTCATTTTTCCACTGCTATAATATAGGAAGAGTTTATATTTATTAATTTTTGATGCGCTTGGGCCGATTTTGATATTTAAGACCGGACGATACGGGCTATGTGGCGAAGGCTGGAGGAGAGAGAATGGATAATACAATTGATAAAAGCTTACAAATGGACAGTCAGATGAAAGAATTCTTCGAGTGCATAAGCGGGGACGCGGATACACAGCAACAGAGAATCCAGTGTATAAGGAATGGTCTTGCTGCTATTGCTGACAGGCTCAGGCTGGGAAAGGCGGAGATTACTGTTGATATTCCGAAAAACAGGTTTATGCCGCTTGGAGAAAGAAGCAGCGCGGTATTATACGAGGAAGAAGGGGCTGAATTGGGTACCCCCGTTGATATAGAGATGAAGATCAGAACCGGTGGTACTGTGTTTATCAAGGATTATCCATATGGTCCGGGTTATTCAGAAGAGGAGATACAGACACACAGGTTTATATTTAGGGAGATATTTATTCAGTACAACCGGACATTGGCTCAGTGCATGCTTGAAAAGATCATGAATACAGATATCAACACGGGTGTTGCCAATCAGAATTCCCTGATGTATTATGCGGTGAATCTGATAAAAAACGGACGGATTGGTGATTATACAGGCATATTTTTTAATATCCACAATTTCAAGTATGTGAATAAGGTTTTTGATTATTCACAGGGAGATGTGATACTTAGAAATTATGCGCATATGGTGAAGTCATATCTTGACAGCGATGAGGAGATAGCAAGGCTTGGAGGAGATAATTTTGTTGTAATCTGTCGTAATGAGAATGCGTCTGATTTTATAAGCAAGATTAAAGATGTTCATATGAGTCATGAGTTCAGATCTGTCAAAAGAGAATTACAGCTGGGAGTTACAGCGGGTATAGCCTGCCTGGAAGGCGTTGATAAGCCGAGGGAAGTTATGGCCAGAACCAGCATTGCGTATCAGGCAGCAAGAAAAACCGGAGCGGGCTCTATAGTGGTATATACAAAAGAGATTCAGAAGCAACTTATGGATGATCAGGAGATTCTGGCTGCTTTTCCCCAGGCACTTGCTGCGGGCGAATTTGTAGTATATTATCAGCCAAAGGTGAGGATTGCGGATAAAAGTATATATGGTGCGGAGGCACTTGTCCGCTGGGTGAGAGATGGACAGGTGGTTACACCTGCGAGATTTATACCGCAGTTTGAGAGAGAGGGCAGCGTGTGCAGACTTGACTATTATATGCTTGAGCAGGTATGCGGTTTTTTGAAGAGCAGACTGGATAAAGGTCTGAAGATTGTGCCTGTATCAGTCAATTTTTCCAGAAGACATCTGGAAGAAGGCGATCTGGTAGAACGAATAACCGGTACCATAGACAGATTTGGGATAGACAGAAGCTATATTGAGATAGAGCTCACAGAAAGTGAGGATTATCAGAATTATGAGATCATGTCCAGCGTGATAGGAAGACTCAAGGAACGAGGCATAAGTACATCTATAGATGATTTTGGTACAGGATTTTCTTCGCTCAACATGATCAAAAAGGTTGACCTTGATACCATCAAGATAGACAAATCGCTGATACCTTTTGACGATGTAAACAATAATAAGCATCAGGATATAGTGATGTTTGCAAGCATAATAGATCTCATAGGCCGGCTCGGGAAAAAGTCAGTTGCGGAGGGCGTTGAGACAACTCAGCAGCTTGACTATCTGGAAAAGCTTGGCTGTGATATAGTACAGGGATATGTGTTTGACAAGCCCCTGCCAAAGGATGAATTTGAGCAAAGGCTGGAATCGGGATATTAAAAAGCGGCAATGGAGCCATATGAACTCCATTGCCGCTTTTTGTGTATGTAGTAAAACGGTAAAATATATATACATGGGGACTTGTTTCTTCACCGGGAAAATGATAAAACTGTTGGGAGGATTGATAAAGAAACACAGCAAAAACTGCTGCTTGAGATGGGGTTTGCCAGGGAAGTGGCTGACCGTGTTATATTTATGGCCGATGGGATCATAGTTGAGGATGGAACTCCGGAGCAGCTGTTCGGGGATCCGCAGAATGACAGGACAAAGGCTTTTCTCAGTTCAATTCTCAACACATAATAGAGTGCCTGTATGTTGTATGCTGTGGCACGGATTAAAAAGAACGAGAGGTTTCACAGATGAAGAGTAGACAGGTAAGGAATTCACTGCTGCTAGTTTTGACAGCTTTTATATGGGGCGTAGCCTTTGTTGCGCAGAGACAGGGAGGAGATGCGGTTGGACCATTCTCTTTCAACGGAATAAGGTCACTGATTGGCGGTGCTGTTCTTATACCGGTCATATTTATAATTGACAGGGTAAAACCATCTGATAGGAAACCGAGTAATAGATCAGATAGAAAGAGACTTGTGATTGGAGGTATATGCTGTGGAACTGTTCTGTTCCTGGCAAGCTCTGCACAGCAGCTTGGACTTTATATGGGAACACCGGCGGGAAAAGCGGGATTCCTCACAGCGTGTTACATATTGCTGGTTCCAATTCTGAGTCTGTTTTTGAAGAAGAAATGTGGCTGGAATATATGGCTTGGAATAGTTATAGCTGTGGTGGGGCTTTATCTGCTTTGTATGAGCAGCTCACTGTCATTTCAGAGCAGTGATCTTATGGTGCTTGTATGTGCATTGCTTTTTGCAGTACATATACTAGTGATAGACCATTTCTCACCGCTTGTGGATGGAGTCAGAATGTCATGTATACAGTTTTGGGTATGCGGGATTCTCAGCATATTCCCGGCGTTTTTCTCGGAGATGCATCATAGTGTGGCTGGAATTGCGGCATGGGTGCAGCCTCTCGGTACATTGAGTGCGTGGATTCCGATACTCTATGCAGGAGTGTTGTCGTGTGGCGTGGCATATACACTTCAGATAGTTGGACAGAACGGACTAAATCCCACTGTCGCTTCAATGATCATGAGCCTTGAGTCGGTATTCTCTGTCATTGCCGGTTGGATCATCCTTGGAGAACGTATGGGGGTAAGACAGCTTGCAGGATGCGGGCTGATATTTGCCGCAATACTTCTGGCACAGATCCCGGTCGGACGAGGAAAGAAAGAGATGGCATGAACGTCTTGAGAGCCGATGATAAAAATACTTTGTTTTCACAAGAAAGAATATGCCGCAGGCGTACATATAACGCTGAAACACTTGAAAAAAATGCGAGTTTTTATTTACTTGCAAAAATGGGTTGACATTAAAATACTTCAGTGCTAGTTTAGGTACCGAACAAAGAGCAAATGCAAAGAACAGAATACGGTCGTCAAAGATCGCATACTTCAGAGAGCCGCCGGTTGGTGTGAGACGGTGTATGTCCTTGATGATTATCCTCTGCGAGCAGTGCACTGAATTCCCTGGTCATGAGATGCCAGAGACATTAGGTGTCACCGGTTTTCTACCGTTACATAGAAACTTATTTCAATAGACAGTGAGTAGTGGTCAGGCGAGATAAGGTCAGAGAGGTCATCCTTTTATGATGGCAAATAAAGTGGTAACGCGGAAGTATACAGGCTTTCGTCTTTATGAGATTGCATAAAGACGAAAGCCTTTTTTTATTTACTCTTTGCAAAAAATGAGATATCGTCATAAGGCGTGAGAAAGGAGAAAGATATGAATAGTTTGGTAATTGTTCTTATCGCAGTAGTAGTTTTAGGTGCTGGCTATCTTGGCTATGGAAGATGGCTTGCAAAGAAATGGGGTGTAGATCCAAATGCAAAGACCCCAGCAGTTGCAAATGAGGATGGCAAGGATTATGTACCATCATCAAAGCTTACAGTATTTGCACATCAGTTTTCATCGATAGCAGGTGCCGGTCCTGTCCAGGGACCTATCATCGCAGCTATGTTCGGATGGGTTCCAGTTTTACTCTGGCTGCTTGTCGGAGGCGTATTCTTTGGTGCAGTTCAGGATTTTGGTTCACTTTATGCATCAGTTAAAAATGGTGGTAAGTCAATAGGACTTGTCATCGAGAAGTACATAGGCAAGGCAGGAAGAAGATTCTTCTCACTGTTCTGCTGGCTGTTCACACTTCTTGTTATAGCAGCATTTACATCGATGGTTTCATCGACATTTAACGGTTTCACAGCAGGCACTGACGGAGCTGTGACAAAGAACTTCAATGGTGCTGCAGCGGCAACAGTTTCAATGTTGTTCATAGTAGTAGCCATGGTATTCGGTGTGGTTATGAAGACATGCAAGAATATGAAGGAGTGGCTCAAAGCTATAGTAGCCATCGTCCTCATCGTTGCAATGTTTGCAGTAGGTATGAAATGTCCTTGGTACTTAAATGGTGACCAGTGGAATTACGTAATCATGGCTTACCTCTTCCTCGCATCAGTTCTTCCAATGTGGTTACTCATGCAGCCAAGAGATTACATGACAACATTCATGCTCATCGGTATGTTAGTTGGTGCATTTGTCGGAGTTCTGGTAGGACATCCTGATATGAACCTGAATGCATTCAATGGTTTCACAGTTGTATCATCAACAGGAGCTAAGAGTTATCTGTTCCCAACATTGTTTGTAACGATCGCCTGTGGTGCGGTTTCCGGTTTCCACAGCCTTGTTTCATCAGGAACATCATCTAAGACAGTAAGAAATGAAAAAGATATGCTTTTCGTAGGTTATGGCGCAATGATCCTTGAGACGCTCCTCGGAGTTATCTCACTTATAGTAGTTGGTGCTGTCGCAGTTGGCGGCAAGGCTCCAGAGGGTCTTACACCTTTCCAGATCTTCTCACAGGGTATCGCAGGATTCCTCGAGAAGTTCGGACTTCCAAACTCAGTTGCAAATGTATTCATGACAATGTGTGTATCAGCACTTGCTCTTACATCACTTGACTCAGTTGCACGTATCGGACGTATGTCATTCCAGGAGCTCTTCATGGGAGACACAACAGATACATCCAAGATGCCTGTATGGCAGAAGATACTTACAAACAAGTATTTTGCAACAGTTATAACACTGTTCTTTGGTTATCTTCTCTGCAAGGGTGGATATTCAAATGTATGGCCACTCTTCGGATCAGCAAACCAGATGCTTGCAGCCCTTGTACTTATAGGCGTAGCAGTATTCCTCAAGGCAACAAACAGAAAGCACGCAATGCTCTACCCACCTATGCTGATAATGCTTGCTGTTACATTTACAGCTATCGTGCTCAATGTAATAGGCAATGTACAGAAGTTCCAGGCTGGAACAGCAACATTCCTTGTAGAGGGACTTCAGCTTATAGTAGCAGTATTCCTTATCGTGCTTGGTATCATCGTGGCCATCACATGTATCAAGAAGCTCGTTCTTATGAAGAAGGAGAATGCTGAGAAGGCAGAGGCTTAAATGATGAGTGGGGGGAATCCCCGATAAAGATTTTAAATATAATAACTACCAAAAAATCAGGCAATTGGTGAAATACCGATTGTCTGATTTTTTATGTTTACATGGCATGGCTGTAACCAACATTAAGGATTGACAGGCTGAAGTCTTTGAAGGAAAATAATAGGGAAAATGAGGGGTGTCATTCTCTTTGAGATCTTTGGACACCTGGAATAGTGGAGGAAATACAGGTATGATACAGGATATAGAACCACAGAGGTTTAATAATCAATATAGTAACAGGAGAGAACCAGAGGATCACGATATGGTTCTCTCTTTTTCTGAGAAAATGATATTTGCGAAAGTTATGGATGATGAGAACTTGCTTGGGTTTATGACGTATGGAGAACTGCAGAAAATAACCGGATGCGATAGGAAAATAGGGGATCTGGTTTATCTCTTTTCAATAGATGATACTGCATATTTTCTGTGGAATGGAGATAACAGACTTGCTGCCCCGGGCTATGAATACCGAAGCATGTATAAGACAAGGGCTTGCTATCCGAAGACTGCGGTTCTTGCGGCGGCGACCGGCTGGCATCTGTCGCTTTGGTACAGGACCAACAGGTTCTGTGGTGCCTGTGGAGAGAGAACTGTTCATGATGAGAAAGAGAGGATGCTCAGATGTCCGTCATGCGGCAGGCTGATATTTCCAGTCATAGCTCCTGCTGTTATAGTGGGCGTGATCGACGGCGACAGGATCATACTTACCACATATGCGGGCAGGGAGTACAAGAGATATGCCCTGATAGCGGGATTTACCGAAATAGGGGAGAGCGCTGAGCAGACCGTCAGACGGGAGGTCATGGAGGAGGTCGGCATCAGCGTTAAGAATATCACTTATTACAAGTCACAGCCATGGGGCTATGACAGCAATCTTCTCATGGGTTATTTCTGTCAGGCAGACATACCGGAGGGCGGTGACGGACATCTGACCATAGACAGACAGGAGCTTGCAACCGGAGAGTGGGTGAACCGTGATGATGTCCCAGATTATCCGGAGCACCTGAGCCTCACACATGAGATGATGGTGTACTTTAAAGAGCACGGACAGGAAGTGTTTAAGTGACAAGTAGAGCTAAGATGTAATATCCATTGAATATCCGGACGGGTGGTCATTGTCGTTTTCAAGTTACACACGGAGTTAAGATCGCTGTTTATTGCAGGACTCACTACAAATACCCTACGGGCAGAAAAAAGATTATTTAAGTTTTAAACGGTTGTGTAAATGTATGGAGTTATTGTATTATAGACAAATCAAGGATATGGATACTTGAGAAAAATATGGGAGAATGTTTCTTTATATAATAAGACATTAAAAATGAGCTTATATCGAGAAAAAAGGGGTAAATGGAATATGAAAAAGACAGGAATTGTGATATGTGTGCTTGCGGCACTGGTGGGACTTGCGGGATGTTCATCAGTGGTAAGCAGTGATAAAACAGATAGAACCAAATCGGGTATAGAGAGTCAAGGAAAGTTCAAGGTCAATACGCCGGATGAGGAGTGGTTCAAGGAGACTGCCCTAGATGTGGCGGCTTCGGTGAACGAACTTGCAAATGATGAAGCTTATATAAAGATAATGGGCGGAAGTGACGAGGTTGCTGAAGTTGCAAGTGACTGGGGGGATAATATAGCCGACACAAGTGGCAAGATTGCAGTTGTGATAATCTCGGATAAAGCAGCAAAATTCATTATGGGGCAGACTGGTGGTGAAACGTCCCTGTCCGATACGGCCAGAGACCGTGTTGAAAAAAATGCGTGCTTGGCATTTGGAAATTATGTGACCGCCAGCGCTGGGGGAGCGAGTGCATTGGCGGCCTCATCAATACTTAGGTATGATCAGGCGTATGTAGTAAGTGAACCGGTGCTGGATCAGGTGTGGGTGATCCCAGCTGGGGAGGAATGTGCACTGTGGATAGCCTATAGTAACTGTGGTGACGGAATAGTGAGCGTGAGTGGAAGTTACATGGCACTTCCTGATGGTCAGACTGTGGAGGAGGCTGCGGATTCACTGTTCAGCACGTGGGGGTTAGAAGTAGAGGTGCACGAGTGGTAAAGTCACTTTGATATATGTGTTTTAAATAAACGGCGGAGACAATGACTCCGCCGTTTATTTTGTTTATATTCCGGAGTGCTCCGGCATTTGCAAGAAAATAAAATATGATAAAAATAATAAGCAGCAATACGGAGTTGACTTTTAAGTTTACTTATATACAATAGAAATGCAGGTTATATGTGAAGTATTATTTTGACACCAACAGCGATGGCTATTTATCAAAGAAAGAGCGGAATAATGCAACATTAATAAGTGCGAAATATTGGAAGATCAGCAGTTTTAAGGGAATTAAGTATTTCCCGAATCTTAAGTATCTTGATTGTGGACACAATAATCTCACATCACTAGATCTTTCGGGAAACAAGAAACTGGAAAAACTCAACTGTGATTATAATAAGCTTACAGCTCTGTCGACCGGAAACACACCGAAACTCAGAACATTGTATTGTGGTAATAATAGCTTAAAGACCTTGAATGTAAGCAAGAGCAGAAGTCTTCAAAAACTGTTCTGCAAGCCTAACAAACTGACTAAGCTGGATGTCAGAAAGAATAAAAAGCTTACAGCGAAGGGCGGCATTATTGATGCAGATAAGGGCGTAAAAATTATAAAAAAGTAAATAATATAGCTCTCATAGACGGATTCAGGATGATTTTATAGATATAAAATACAATTATCCATATCATTTTGTTAAATATAGTTGTAAAATAACAATAATGATGTACATGGTATATGGACGGCGATAATAAAGGGCGATAAGCCCTTTATTTCGTGTTATACGGGCTTGTTGTATGGTGGTGGTAATAGCGAAAAGAAAGATCTTTCGCCAAGTCACGTAAGGAGGAAAATGAAATGAAACTGAAAAAGATAAAGAGGATGGTTGTAGCGGGAACAGCCATTCTGATGACACTTTCCCTTGCCGGGTGTGGCATCGGCAGTGATTCCGTGAAGCTGGGAGCCGCGGGAGTTGGCGGCGGATACTATGCGTTCTCCAACGCATTTGCGCAGATAGCATCCTCGGAGGATGAGGATCTTGATTTTGAGGTAAAGGCTACTGCAGGCTCCACGGCGAATATCAGGCTTCTGTCCGACGGATATGTGGACATGGCGATAGCCCAGGCGGATCTGGTGGATGCGGCCTACAACGGAACAGGCGCCACGGACAAGAAGAGGTACAGAGGGTACTCGGCAGTTGCCAGCCTGTACACTGAGGCGTGTCAGATCGTGGTGAGATCTGACTCGGGAATAGACAGCTTGGATGATCTTCAGGGCAAGAAGATTTCTGTGGGTGAGGAGGAGTCCGGTACCCAGAGAAATGCAGAGCAGATACTTAAGATGACCGGCCTTGTGGAATCCCTTGTGGACACGGTTAATCTCGATTATGTGGATGCGGCAAATGAACTCAAATCAGGACAGATAGATGCATTCTTTTGTACAGCAGGTATACAGACCTCGGTGATCGAGGAGCTGTCTAAGGAATGTGACGTAAAGCTCATCGGAATAGATGACAAATGCAGGGACAGACTAAAATCCGTGTACGGCTTCTATACGGATTACACCATACCAGCGGGAACCTACGAGGGACAGACTCAGGATGTTGTGACACTCGGTGTCAGAGCAGTGCTCCTCGCCAGGGATGATATGGATGAGAAGATAGTGGAGGAGCTCACAGGACTTCTCTTTGAACATGCGCAGGATATCCAGTATTCAATAGCACTCACCTTCCAGATAGATGAGAGTGAGGCTGTGAAGAACGTGACCATTCCATTTCATGATGGTGCGAAAGCTTATTATCAGAAAAAAGGAATAGAGATCCCGGCTGAACAGTAGTTGTCAGCTGCTGATAATAAATATACTGAATGCGGAAAAGAATATATGCAGATGATATTGGATTAAGAAGGTATCTGATCACGGATGTCTGCATGTGTATATAATATAGATAAGAGAGGTCTTACATGGAGATACAGATAGATATGTATCAGACACTGGCGGTGTCAGTTCTGGTACTTATATTGGGACAGTTTTTGAAGAAAAGAATTAATTTCCTGGAGAAATTCTGCATACCGGCGCCGGTCATAGGAGGTCTGCTTTTCGCAGTCCTGACCTGTGTGTGTTACAGTCTTGGCATAGCAGAATTTACATTTGACGATACGCTGAGAGAGGTGTGCATGGTATTCTTCTTCACATCCGTTGGATTCCAGGCGAATCTCAAGGTTTTAAAGAGCGGAGGAAAGTCGTTGTTCATATTCCTTGGACTGGTTGTAGTGCTTATAGTGTCCCAGAATTTTCTGGCGCTCGGGGTGAGTAAGCTGCTGCATCTTGATCCGCTTGTTGGACTCTGCACGGGATCTATACCTATGGTAGGTGGTCATGGAACTGCAGGAGCGTTTGGCCCGGTGCTGGAGGATTTTGATGTCAAGGGGGCAACAACTATATGCACGGCTGCGGCAACATTTGGACTTATCGCAGGAAGTCTTATAGGTGGCCCTATTGGCAAGAGACTCATAGACAGGAAGAAACTTCTGGACACTGCAGTTGCCGAGGACGACAGTATACTGGTTGAGGATGAGAAGAAACATGAGCGTCATACCAATATGTATGCGGCAGCTGTGTTCCAGCTCATCATAGCCGTAGGAATAGGAACCATCATATCGGAACTTCTCACAAAGACAGGACTTACATTTCCTATATATATAGGTGCGATGATCGCGGCCGCGGTCATCAGAAATATCGGAGAGTATTCCGGCAAGTTTGATATTTATATGGGTGAGATCAACAATCTTGGCGGTATCTGCCTGTCACTGTTCCTGGGAATGGCGATGATAACCCTGAAGCTGTGGCAGCTTGCAGAACTTGCACTTCCGCTGATCATACTGCTCTCGGCGCAGCTCATACTCATGATGCTATTCACATATTTTGTTGTGTTCAACGTGATGGGCAGGGATTACGATGCGGCGGTTCTGTCCGCCGGAACATGCGGATTCGGTATGGGAGCAACGCCAAATGCCATGGCGAACATGCAGGCTATATGCGACCGCTATGTTCCTTCGGTCAAGGCATATCTGATAATACCGCTTATAGGAAGTTTATTTGCTGACTTCCTGAACAGCCTGGTAATTACATTTTTCATAAACATACTTTAGGGGGTATAACCAACTATGAGAGAAAAAAATAAAGAACAGCATAAAAAGCATCACAGATTCAACATGTCATTTGACAATCTGGCTATTCCTGAGGTGAACACAAAGAGCCATGATGACAATGAGGATAATGTGGGTGAGGATGACTCGTCTGTGACATATGACACGGTGGCAATCCCGGAGATCCACATAAGGAAAAAGAAAGACAAATAGTGATTAAAATCGTCCGGTTGTGTTAGAATACAGTCGGGCGATTTTGTATTAAGATTATTTTATTACTGACAGGTTAATCGATATTGCTGCGAAATTGACTTGTTATTGGATATATGGGGGTTGTATATGGGTGACAGCAAGGTGAAAAATGAGAATATGATTTTGGATTTTACTCACGTATATCGTGATGAGGATATAAAGGATATAGATAGATTCAGATACATAGATTGCTCTGATATACAAGAGACAGATATGTATTGTTCAAAAAATGCGTATGAAAAAATATGGGGCAGGATAGAGCCGTACGGAATCCAGGGTATACATTATATAGATTCGGGAAATTATCATTATATAACGAAGATTATAACAGATCATATAACCGAACCGTTTGGGCTGGTTATGTATGATCATCATACAGACATGCAGATACCTATGGTTCCAGAAATGATGAGCTGCGGAGACTGGGCGGGACAGACTCTTATACAGAATGAAAATCTAAGACAGCTGGTGGTTGTAGGTCCGCCGGAGTCAGATATAGAGCAGACTTTGGAAAGTTATAAAGGTTCCAAGGGGAGACAAGAAAATGTGGAAAGCTATAAATGTGGGTATAATGTACAAGAAGCTGAGTACGATGATTCGTATGATATTTCCCGGGATATCTCAAGCGAAAGACTGTTGATATTTTCTGCCGAAGACCTGCATGGTGGACTGCCTGAGGATAAGCTGAAACATATCAGAACAGATCTGCCTTTGTACATATCTATAGACAAAGACGTCCTCGGAACAGAATACACGGAGACGAACTGGAGTCAGGGGGATATGTCAATCGATGGACTTGAACGTCTGCTCAGTGTCTTTCTTGGCGGTCAGGGTGAAGAAAAAAATACAGACGCTTGTCGTAATGATGAAAGATATGCCGGTGGTATAAGACATTCAAGAATATTGGGTGTTGATGTATGCGGAGAGGTTCAGACAGATATTTCAGTGCCTGAATATCTTGAGGCGGAGGAGAAGAATGAGAAGGTCAATATCGAACTGTTTCGGTTTATATCGGAGCATGTGAAGAAATTCAGATAGTATTAGATATAATAGTTGTATACAATTATGAGTTAGAATAGAAAAATGTAGAAAATGGAAAACTAACAACGAGAAAATTAGAAAGCGTAAGGTGAAAATATGGAGGAGATTCAAAAGCATCTGTTTGAACTTCAGGATATAAAGTACAGAGATTTTCACAGCAGGCTTATGCCTGACACCGACAAGGAGACTGTCATAGGCATAAGAGTTCCCGTGCTCAGAAAATATGCGAAGAGTATAGCTGGAACAGAGCTGGAGGACAGATTTATTGATGAGCTCCCACACCAGTATTACGAGGAAAACAATCTTCACATGATGCTCGTAACCTGGATAAAGGACTATGATAAATGTCTATCAGAGGTAGAGAGATTTCTTCCGTATATAGACAACTGGGCAACCTGTGATTTCCCGGCACCGAAGTGTTTTGAAAAGCACAAGGAAGAACTGCTACCGGTCATCAAGTGCTGGATTGCCTCAAGCGAGACCTATACTATAAGGTACGGAATAGGAATGCTCATGAGCCTTTATCTTGACGAGGATTTTGAGCCTGAGTATGTGAAGCTTGTGGCGGGAGTTGAGTCTGATGAGTATTATGTCAACATGATGATAGCGTGGTACATGGCTACAGCTCTGGCAAAGCAGTGGGATGCGGTAATTCCGTACATAGAAGAACACCGCATGTCCGACTGGGTTCACAGAAAGACAATACAGAAGGCTGTGGAGAGTTACCGCATAACTGATGAGCAGAAGAAATACCTCAAGGGATACAGGTAGTTTATCGCTTTTTAGCTGAAAAATGAAAAAAGATAAAAACGGTGCGTTATATAGCTGAGAGGCAAACTGTCAGCTATGACATAATCGCAACACAGGAAAGGAAAAATACAAATGACAACAAGAGAGGAAGCTTTGGCATACGGTCTGTCGTTTCCTGACACGTATCAGGAGGCGCCATTTCACGACCAGAATTGGCAGCTTGTGAGAGTCGAGGGAAGTAAGAAAGCATTTCTATGGACTTATGAGAGGAATGGATATATCAATCTGAACGTTAAAGCTGATTCAGAGTCGCTGGATTTTTGGAGGCAGGCATTTGAATCAGTTATACCTGGATGGCACCAGAACAAGGAGCACTGGAATACGATCATACTTGATGGAAGTGTGCCCGATGATGCGGTGAAGCAGATGATAGCGGAGAGCTATGACATAGTTACATACAGCCCTACAAAGAGGATCTATGATGCGGTGAAGAAGATACCGAAGGGGTGTGTTGCAACATACGGCCAGGTTGCGGAGATGGCAGGTGACAGGAAGATGGCGAGAGCCGTGGGGAATGCACTTCATAAGAATCCTGATCCTGAGAATATACCGTGTTACCGAGTGGTGAATTCCAAGGGTGAGCTTGCGGGAGCATTTGCGTTCGGTGGAGCAAATGTTCAGGCGGACCGCCTGAGGGCAGACGGCATAGAGGTTGAAAATGACCGGGTAGACCTGAAGAAATATGGAATGAAAAACTGAGTCGCAATACAGACAGAAAGGCAATACAGAATCATGACATCTGATAACACAAAGACAAATGAAAATCAGAACAATCCCCTTGGATATGAGAATGAGGCACATCTGCTCACAACCTTTGCCATACCGTGTATCATATCCATGCTGGTGACAGCACTTTATAATATAGTTGACCAGATATTTATAGGACACGGAGTGGGAATGCTTGGAAATGCTGCGACAAATATAGCATTTCCTCTTTCAACGGCATGTACTGCGATATCGCTTCTTCTTGGCATAGGAAGTGCGACCAGCTTTTCTTTGAAGCTTGGTGCCGGAGATGAGAAGAAGTCGGCTGAGGCAACAGGAAATGGAATCTGTCTCATGGCGATATTTGGCGTGGCACTTTTCCTTGTGACGACAATATTCCTGACACCTATGCTAAAGGCATTCGGCGCAACTGACAAGGTTCTGCCATTTGCACAGGAGTACACAAGGATAACAGCGATAGGTTTCCCATTCCTGATAGCGAATACCGGAATGAGCAAGCTGATCATGGCTGATGGAAGTCCGAGGTATTCAATGATATCCATGCTGACAGGTGCCATCATCAACACTATACTTGATCCGATACTTATATTCGGGCTCGATATGGGTATGCGCGGTGCGGCGCTGGCAACTATCACAGGACAGATCATATCATTTGCCATAAGCCTCAGATATATGTTCCATTTCAAGACAATACATCTTACCAGGGAAAGTTTTGTTATGCGAGGAGAGCCCTGCGGCAATATATTCAGATTCGGTGCGTCGGCGTGTTTCAATCAGATAGCCATGGCGATAGTCCAGGTTGTCATGAACAATACTTTGTCAAGATACGGAGCACAGTCGGTGTATGGAGGCGACATACCACTTGCGTGTTCAGGAATAATAAGCAAGGTAAACATGATATTCATGGCGATCGTTATAGGAATATCACAGGGAACCCAGCCGATCATAGGCTTCAACTATGGCGCAGGAAAGTACAGGAGGGTGAGAAAGACTTATCTTCTGGCGCTGGCAGCAGCATCGGCTCTGTCGGTGGTGGCATTTGCAGCATTCCAGATATTCCCTAGACAGATCATAAGCGCATTTGGAGAGGGAAGCGAGCTGTACTTCCAGTTTTCAGAGAGATACTTCAGGATATATATGTTTCTTACCATCGTAAATGGAATCCAGCCGGTGACATCAAACTTCTTCAACTCTATAGGAAAGGCGAGACTTGGTGTGTTCATGTCACTCACAAGACAGATACTATTTCTGCTTCCTCTCATCATCATATTCCCTATATTCATGGGGATCGATGGTGTCATGTATGCGGGACCGATAGCGGACGGAATAACTGCGATTGTCTGCGGTGTGTTTACGGTGAGGGAACTTAAGGAACTGACTTCTATAGACAGAGATGCACATGAAAAAGCCGTGAAAATATAGACGATAATCAGGATCTATATATTGTGCATAGAACTTATCGTGCTATAATTGAGAAAAATATCAATAAACATAAAGAGACGGCATTCGACAGACGATTTTGTGGTACTGAAAGACTGCGTGGATGAATCTGGACGAATGATGAAAGAAGGATAATCAATTATGACACTGAGAGATTTGAAGGTAGGACAGAGCGCCAGAATAAAGGCCGTTGGCGGTGAAGGAGAGCTAAGACAGCATTTTCTTGACATGGGTGTTATACCCGGTGCGGAGCTCACCCTTGTGAAGCTTGCTCCGATGGGCGATCCTATGGAGTTTCAGATCCATGGATATGAACTTACACTCAGACTGGCTGATGCAGAGCAGATAGATGCAGAGCAGATAGAGACAAGATCCAGAGCTCACACCAGAGTTGAGATCATAGAGGAGAAGGAACATCCAGGACTTGGCGAGGAAGGAAAATATCACGTCAAAGGGGATGGTGATCCGCTTCCAGAAGGAACAAGACTTACATTTGCCCTGGTTGGCAACCAGAACTGTGGAAAGACGACTCTGTTCAATCAGCTTACAGGATCAAATCAGCATATAGGCAATTTCCCTGGAGTAACTGTCGACAGAAAAGATGGTCCGATAAGGGGCAGGGAGAATACTTCCGTGACGGATCTGCCTGGAATATATTCGATGTCTCCTTATAGCAGCGAGGAGATCGTGTCCAGAAACTTTGTGCTTGATGATCACCCAAAGGCTATCATCAATATAGTAGACGCTACTAATATAGAGCGAAATATGTATCTCACAATGCAGCTTCTTGAGATGGAGATACCGGTTGTCGTCGCACTCAACATGATGGATGAGGTCACAGGCAATTCGGGTTCCATAGATGTAAATGGGATGGAGGCAATGCTTGGAACCCCGGTTGTACCCATATCTGCGGCAAAGAACGAGGGCGTGGATGAGCTTGTAAGACATGCTATACATATAGCCAAGTATCAGGAAAAGCCTGGAAGACAGGACTTCTGTGATGAGAATGAGTTTGGCGGAGCAGTACATAGATGTATACATGCTGTGGCGCATCTCATAGAGGACCATGTAAAGGCAGCAGATCTGCCGCTTAGATTCGCTGCGACCAAGATCATAGAGGGAGATCATCTCATACTTGAAAGGCTTGGACTTGATGAGAACGAGAAAGAGACGATAGAACATCTGATAATCCAGATGGAAAAAGAGAGAGGACTTGACAGGAGTGCAGCCATAGCTGATATGAGATTTAATTTCATAGAAAAGGTATGTGAAAATTGCGTAGTTAAGCCCAAGGAGAGCAAGGAGAGGATCAGAAGCGAAAAGATAGATCGCATTCTTACGGGTAAGTATACCGCAATCCCATGCTTTATAGGTATCATGCTGGCGGTGTTTTATCTGACATTTAACGTGATCGGAGCAGGTCTGCAGAAACTATTAGAGATGGGGATAGATGCGCTCACGGTTCAGGTGGGAAAGCTTCTCACCGCAGCAAATGTAAATGTGGTCGTCAAGAGCCTTGTTATGGATGGAATATTTGCGGGTGTCGGAAGTGTGCTCAGTTTTCTTCCGATCATAGTGACTCTGTTCTTTTTCCTGTCGCTCATGGAAGACAGCGGATATATCGCCAGAGTTGCATTTGTCATGGATAAGCTGCTAAGGAAGATCGGACTTTCCGGCAAGAGCATAGTTCCGATGCTGATAGGCTTTGGCTGTACGGTTCCGGCCGTCATGGCAACCAGGACACTCCCGAGTGAGAGAGACCGAAAGATGACTATTCTGCTCACTCCATACATGAGCTGTTCAGCTAAGCTTCCTATATATGCGTTCTTTGTAAGCGCATTCTTCCCTGGAAAGGGCGGCCTTATTATGGCAGGGCTTTATTTCCTTGGAATTGCGATAGGAATAATTGTGGCTATGGTTTATCGGAGCACATTGTTTAAGGGCAATGCGGTTCCTTTTGTCATGGAGCTTCCAAATTACAGACTTCCGGGTGCGAAGAACGTAGGCCAGCTCCTGTGGGAGAAGGCAAAGGACTTTCTTCAGAAGGCGTTCACAGTTATATTTCTTGCAACTATATGTATCTGGTTCTTTCAGAGCTTTGATATGCACCTCAATATGGTGAAAGACTCGCAAGACAGCATACTTGCTGCGATAGCCGGACTTTTGGTGCCGATATTTAAGCCGCTTGGACTTGGCGACTGGAGAATATGTACGTCGCTCATAAGTGGTATCATGGCGAAGGAGAGTGTGGTATCCACACTTGAGATATTGTTTAACGGATCAGTGACCGCAGCTATCACAACCAGGGCTGCAGCATCGCTGCTCGTATTCAGCCTGCTTTACTCGCCTTGTATAGCAGCCATCGCCTCCATCAAGAGAGAGATGGGACATCGCTGGGCTGTCATGGTAGTGATCTGGCAGTGCGTTGTGGCGTGGCTTGCAGCATTTGTGGTGTATATGATAGGGGGAATACTGTGATAAATGCCTGGCGTATGTCTGGTCTGATACATTCTGGAATATGTCTGGTACTAGGGTATTATCACACCAGTTTCTTCTCCGTCCACTTTCCGCTTCGCCAGCGCAGGACCATACCAACTGCGCGTACACATTCGTCACAGGTAAGGCCTATGTAGGCGCCGGTTGCAAGGAGCCCAAGGTGCAGGCCGAACATCCATGTACCGCCGACAGCACACACGTACATAAAGACAGCTGCTATGACGGCCGGGAATACCGCATCTCCGCTGGTCTTTAAGGCCTGGCCGTAGACAAGGTTTGTAACTCTGCCAACCTCGAGGATGATGTCAATAGCAAGGAGCCTTGTGACAATATGTACCATGTCCGGGTTGTCGGTGAACAGTTTCATGGCCCATGGGGCTGTGACTGCAAATAAAGTTTCAAGACAGGTCGCCACGATCACACCGATGATGGCGGCCTTTTTTGTATCTCTTTTACATGCATCTATATCGCCGGAACCGATATGCCATCCTGTCATGATGGCATTTGCCTGGGCGAGCGCTGAGCCGACGCAGTAGGAGAAGTTGCTTATCTGGACTGCGTAGGATCGTGCCGTGACATTTATTCCGTCAGTATCCATCTGGTTCAGGAACTTGACCACCAGCATCATGGCGACATTGTACAGAACGGATTCGAATGCAGATGGCAGTCCGACTCTGATGATCTGTGAAAGGACAGTTCTGTTAGAAAGCCTTTCGGGATTTTTTCCTGCTTTTACAAGGGTGCAGGAGAAAAAGATAACAATTGCAAGGTTGATAACCTTGGATATGACTGTCGCTGTAGCGACACCCTGCACCCCTTTATGCAGCGCAAAGAGAAATACTGCATTTAAGGCGAAGTTTACAAGGTTGCCGATTATGGTAGCGATGAGAGGCTGCTTTGTATGTCCAAATGCCCTGAGGTAGCTTGCAAATATTGGAATCAGCGCGTTCAGGAAGCACCCTCCGCCAACGATTTCAAGATAGCTCATGGCAGGTTCCCTGAGGTTCCCGGCTATTCCAATCAGATCAAGAATATTTCCGGAGAAAATGAACAGGAATATAGACATTCCCATACCTATGACTGAGTTGAATATAAGACCAAGCTGGCGTGCCTGATAAGCAATCCCAGGTCTGCCTGCGCCGATATTCTGAGTCATGACCGTCATCATGCCGGATGATATGATGGAGAACATGATGATGAACATTCCGATATAACTGTTGGCGGTTCCGACAGCACCCACGGCATAGTCGCCCACTGATGAGAGCATAAGTGTGTCAACCATGCCAGACAGCATATAGAATAGTGTTTCAAAACATATAGGTATAAAAAGTGCGGATAATTTCTTCATATAATCAGTACTCCTTTGGTGATGGGTATAAAATCATGAGTTATAACTAAATTGTATAATATCGCATTGATACCGCATGAATCTTGTACTATTTCAATTAAAAGTTGCACATATTCTACATATGAGTTAATATGACGAAGTTGCATGATATAAAAGGCAACACAATATATAATAAATCAATATCAGGGGATAACAATGTACGCAGAATTAAAGGAAAATCATCCACACGGGACAAGAGAATATCCATTTTGTGAGTATCATATGAGATACTGGCCACATGCATTCCAGATCCCGGTTCATTGGCATGATGAGGTGGAGATAATATATGTAAGGAAAGGTCCACTTATGGTTGAGATTGATGGACAGAAATTTATAGGGGATGACGGAGCTGTATATATAGTAAGTCCGGGAGTGCTGCATATGATGGCCGCCCCGGAAACACCGGTGGATTATTTTACATTTCTGTTTCCGATGGAATTCATATCATTTCAGACCAAGGATGAATTGGAGGATGAGATATTTTTCCCTCTTAGGAATCACACACGGGAATTCAGACCTGAAGTGACGAATCGGAATCTGCTTGAAAAACTTATACCTATTCTTGATGAGTTGTCAGAGGAAAATGGGAAATTTGGAACACACAGACAGATACAGGTGAGAATCAGACTGTTGCAGGTTGTAGATCTTTTAGTGGAATACGATCAGCTTGAAGCGAAGACAGGGAGAGCGTCAGGTGGACTGGAAAAGGAGATACTTATATATATACAGGATAATTATCATGAGCACATAAGTCTTGCTGAGCTTTCTGAACATTTTCATCTGTCGGAAAAGTACATGTCAAGATTCTTCAGTGAGAGATTTCACATGACGCTCACACAGTATGTGAACTATGTTAGACTTAAGTATGCAAGGCATCTTCTCGAGTCCACAGATCTGTCGGTTACCGAGATTGCCATGAAATCAGGTTACCCAAATGTAAGTTATTTTATCAGGAAATTTTCTGCGGCGGTGGGAGAGCCACCGTTAAGATATAGAAATGGTAAAGCTGTGAAAGATCAAAAAAACAGAATATAAAATTCGAAAAACTTGATGGCTGTTGACGGAAATTGGAGATAACAATATAATGGTAATACAGTTTTATGACGTTATATTAAGAGCATCTGAGGAGACCGTGAATGAGAATCAGACAATTTAGAGAAGACCACTGGGATAGGCTTCCCACGATAAGACTGCAGAAAGCGGTGCTTGACAACTTCAAGAGTGTGGAGCATGGAGAGATAGTATTTGCCTGTGGAAAGAAGTTTGTTCCGTATGGAACAGAATCAGATATATTGGGACTTTATGGACAGAATGGCTCGGGTAAGACGAGTTTTATAGAGGCGCTTGCCATACTGAAGCTTCTGATGATTGGAGCTGAAGTTCCGGCGGTGTATGCAGAATGTGTGGCAAAGGGTCAGGAGATGGCCAGACTGGAGTTTACATTTGACCTTCAGTACGAGGACGGACGCATCCGAAAGGTTGTGTACGAATTCCTCATGTCCGCCGTGGAGAATGAGACAAATAACGGATTCAGACAGTACGGAGGAGAGGATCAGAACAGTGGCCAGCCGAGCTACAGAGTCCGCATATCGGGTGAGAAACTGAGTATGTCAGGTGATTTTGAGGGCAGGAAGATGATACTTCAGCCTGTGATTGACACATGCACTGACGACATGCCGTTCGGGCCTGTATCGAAGCAGAAATATTTCATAACAAATGACAGAAAGTTCGTGGATGAGCTGAATGTGGTGAGAAGACTGGCGCAGGAAAAGTCGGCGTCGTTTATCTTCTCGCTCGGAACTGCAAAGGTGTGCGATGAGTGCGGGTTATACTCTGAGTTTTATCAGGTTATACTGGAGCTGGCGTACTACAGTCAGCTCTATCTTCATGTGGTAGACACGAAATCAACAGGATATATAAGACTCAACTACGGACTTCCGCTATACACACAGAGCGGTAAATTCCTTCTGAAGACGGATGTGCCAAACATCATGCCGGAGATAGTCTTCAGCGAGATAAAGAGCCAGTTTGAGAATATAAACATAGTCCTCAGCCAGATAGTTCCGGGACTTAATGTTGATCTTCACGAGCTGTCGCCTGCCCTCATGAAGGATGGCAGTATGGGACATGTGGTGGAGATAGTGTCCAGCAGGAATGAGACGGACATGAGTGTGTTCCACAATCAGGAGGCTGCGCCTGACGGAAGAGTGCACATGCCATTCAGGTACGAGTCCGACGGTATCCGCAAGATCGTGTCGGTGCTCAGTCTGATAATAGATGCGTACAATGAGCAGTCGTGCACGATAGCCATAGATGAGCTGGATGCCGGTGTGTTTGAGTATCTTCTGGGAGAGGTGCTGCAGACGTTCCAGGAGTCTGGCAAGGGGCAGTTTATATTTACATCGCATAACCTCAGACCGCTGGAGGTCATAAGCAAGGATTATATATATTTCACCACGACAAATCCGAGAAATAGGTATATCCGTATGAAGGGAATCGGAAGCAGCAACAATCTCAGAAATACTTATTTCAGGGAGATCGTGGTTGGAGAACAGGACGAGGAGCTGTATAGGAATACGAAGAGGTTCAAGATTGTATCGGCATTCAGAAAGGCAGGTATGGATCATGGGGAAACGACCTAAGAAGAAGATCTTCCTGTTCCTTGTCGAGGGAGTGTCGGATCGGAATGCTCTTGAGGTGCCATTTGGACAGCTTCTTGAGGATATAGATCCAGATATTGTTCTGGAATTTGCCATGCTCATGCAGGATGACGGAAGCTTTGGCGGTGATATAACCTCAAAGAATGGCATACATCCTGACAACATAGAGCGGTTTATAGATGAGATAATGGTCAGTCCTCTGCTAAAGAGGACGGGCCTGTATCCGAAGGACATTGTGGAGATAATTCATTTTGTGGATATGGATGGTGCGTACATAGATGACAATCTGGTCGTGACTGATGGGGGAAATGAAGACAAGCCGGTATACTACCCGGATATCATTGTGACGGCAAATCCGGATCACGTGAAGGAGCGCAATCTCTGCAAGAGTGCGAATCTGGATGTGCTCACTTCGCTGTCATCAATAAAGATAGGAAGTAAAAAGATAAAATACTCCGTATACTATTTTTCGAGCAACCTGGATCATTTCCTGTATCGGGATGCAAATTCAGATGAGCACGGCAAGGTGCGGAGGGCGGCGGAGTTCTCGATGAAGCATGAGACGTCGGGATCGCTGGAGCGTTTTTTTGAGGAGAATGAGACTGTGACTACAGATATGACTTATGGGGAGTCATGGGATTTCATAAAGAGTGGGGAAAATTCTTTGAAGAGGCACACAAATGTGAATCTGCTCATAAAGAGGCTTAAGGCTATTGCGGAAAATCACATATAAAATAAACTCATAACAATAAAACAGGAGACAGAAAAGGCTATGAAGAAGAACAAAGAAGATGACGGAATCTACAGAAAACCCACCAAAGGTTTCAGCAAGAGAACAAATATGATAGTCGGCATAGCATTTGTCATATTTGTGCTGGTGTGTTGCATAATAAGACTGTTCGTGTAAGGTTTCAGTAAAGAAAAGTGGCAGGTGTTGATTTTTATATTTAGCATGCTATACTTGGCTTAGTTAATTGAAGGTAATCAAGGAGGATAAATCCGTGTTTGGTAGCAGATCAAGCAAGAAGACGGGATTGAAGATCATAATAGTGGGCTGTGGAAAGGTTGGCGTGGCCATACTCAAGCAGCTTGCAAATGAGGGGCATGATATAACTATCATAGACAAGGATCCCCAGAAGGTCGCAACATACGCAAATCAGTATGATGTTATGGGAATAGTTGGAAACGGAGCAAATCACAGCGTGCAGCTTGAAGCGGGAATACAGAACGCAGATTTGATAGCTGCAGTCACGTCGTCGGATGAGCTCAACATCCTGTGCTGTACCATAGCCAAGCAGGTCGGAGACTGCGCGACCATAGCGAGACTCAGAGACCCGGATTACAGCAAGGAGGCAAGCTATCTCAGGGAGAAGCTTGGACTTACCATGATCATAAACCCTGAGCTTGAGACTGCAATCGAGGTGTCGAGGGTACTGTATCTGCCAACGGCTCTTGAGATAAATTCATTTGCACACGGACAGGCGGAGATGACCAGGATAAAGATCCCTGAGAAGAATGTGCTGGACAACAAGAGCATAGCTGATCTCGGTAAGGATCTTGCAAATAAACAGAAGCCGATAAATATACTTATAGCGGCAGTTGAGAGAGCCGGGGAGTTCTATATCCCTTCCGGTGATTTTGTCCTCAAGGCCGGTGACATCATGTCATGTGTGGGAACACGGCCTATGTCCAGAAAATTCATGGAGCACATAGGCTTCAAGACTGCGAGAGTCAAAAACACCATGATAATCGGTGGAGGAAATGTCGCATATTATTTGGCTGGACAGCTCGTGAACATGGGAATATCCGTCAAGATCATAGAGGAGAACAAGAAGCGCTGTGAGGAGCTTTCAGTCCTTCTGCCGAGGGCGATAATCATAAATGGTGATGGAACGGATCAGGAGACTTTGAACGAGGAGGGCCTTGCGGAGACTGAATCATTTGTGTCCCTGACAGGAATCGACGAGGAGAATATACTTTTGACTCTCCACGCCCGCAAACATTCAAATGCCAAGACGATAACCAAGATAAACAGGAGCAATTTCAGAGAGGTCATAAACAGCCTCGATCTGGGAAGTGTTGTATATCCATGCAGTATAACTGCGGAGTCCATAGTCGCATATGTCCGTGCGAAGAAGAATTCCAACAGTAACAGCATAGAGACACTCTACCACATGTTTGACTCAAGAGCTGAGGCGATAGAGTTCCGTGTGGATGAGAAGTCGGAGGTGACGGATATACCGCTGAAGGATCTCAATCTCAAGAAGAACCTCCTCATAGCATTTATAAATCGAAACGGTTCGATCCTGCTTCCAACAGGTCAGGATTCTATACAGGTTGGAGATACGGCCATGATAGTCACCACTGAGACAGGATTTACGGATATAAGAGATATACTTGCTTAAGGCAGTTTGATTAGGAGAAGATTATGAATAATTCCATGATAGTATTTATACTTGGCCAGATCATAAGACTTGAGGGTCTGCTCATGATCATTCCATGCCTGACATCTCTCATATATCAGGAACATGAAATATTTGCGTTCCTTATAGTCATAATATCATGTCTTGTGATAGGAACGCTTATGACACTTAGAAAACCGGCAAATCAGACCATATATCTCAAAGAGGGATGTGTAGCCACGGCATTCAGTTGGATACTGCTCAGTATATTTGGCTGCATGCCATTTGTCATTTCAGGGGAGATTCCTTCATTCACAAATGCACTGTTTGAGACCATATCGGGATTCACCACAACGGGAGCCAGCATACTGAGCGATGTGGAGAGTATGTCACATGGCATGATGCTGTGGAGATGCTTTACCCACTGGATAGGCGGTATGGGAGTTCTGGTGTTCCTGCTTGCCATCATTCCGATGAACAGTGCGTCCGGTTCAAATATGAACCTGATGAAGGCGGAGAGCCCGGGGCCATCCGTTGGAAAGCTTGTTCCAAGACTCAAGCACACTGCCAGGATATTGTATGTTATCTACTTCGGAATGACGGTTCTGGAGGTCATTTTCCTTATGTTTGGACATATGTCATTGTTCGATGCTCTGTGTACGGCATTTGGAACAGCCGGAACAGGCGGTTTTGGAATAAAGAACGACAGCTTTGGAAGCTTCTCACCATATATACAGTGGGTTGTAACAGTGTTCATGATATTGTTTGGTGTGAATTTCAACTTTTATTATTTTGTGCTGTTCAGGAACATCCGAAAGGCACTTTCCATGGAGGAGGTCAGGACATATTTCCTCATCATCCTGACATCGGTGGCGATACTGTTTGTAAGTCTGATGAACACCATGTCAAATATGTGGGATGCCCTGCGACATGCGGCCTTCCAGGTGGCATCGATCATCACCACGACGGGTTACGCATCGGCGGATTTTGACCAGTGGTCACAGACCTGTAAGACGGTGCTGGTCATCCTGATGTTTGTCGGAGCTTGTGCGGGAAGCACCGGTGGCGGTATGAAGGTGTCGAGACTCGTGATAATGTTCAAGACCGTTGTCAAGGAGCTGAGTTCGTATTTCCATCCGAAGAATATCAAGAAGATAAACATGGATGGCAAACCGGTGGAGCACGAGGTAGTCAGGGCGGTAAATGTATACTTCATCACGCTGATGGGAATATTTACCCTGTCTGTATTTCTTGTGTCCCTTGAGGGCAGGGATCTGGTGACCAACTTCACTGCGGTGGCATCGTGTCTCAACAATATAGGACCGGGTCTTTCCGAGGTAGGACCTACCAGAAACTTTGGCGGGCTGACGGGATTTACCAAGTATGTTCTGATGTTTGACATGCTTGCGGGACGACTGGAGCTCTTCCCATTGCTGCTCATATTCAATCCTGGCGTGTACAGGGACATGATCATGGGGGCATGGAGAGGCATAAAGCGAAGAAGACAGGAGAGAAGAGCGAACTGATAAATGTTATCATTACAAATGGCGGGCAGGTTATTGACATATGCTGGCAATTTGGATATACTCAGAAACAGTTAGACACACCTAACTATAGCTCTTCCAATCATTTTATAAAGAAAAGGCGGGGACTTCTCACATAGTGAGGGTTCCCGTTTTTTTATGACTTAAATTTCCTTACAAAGAAGTTTAGAATGGAATAAAGATATGAGTATTTGTTATAATGTACATACATTTGGTGTGGATAAGGAGTAATGCGATATGGAGAACGAAAAAGAATCTGTAAAAGTACTTATAGTGGACGACGAGCAGGACATCAGAACGCTGCTCAATATATATCTCAAGAGACTTGGATACGATGTTGTGGAGGCTGCCGATGGAGTTGAGGCTGTCGAGACCGTGCGTGCGGACAAGGACATCGATCTCATAGTTATGGACATAATGATGCCAAAGCTTTCAGGTACTGAGGCATGCCAGCAGATCAGAGAGTTTTCATCTATCCCAGTCCTCTTCTTGACGGCGAAGACGAAGGAGCCGGATCAGAACGAGGCATACGATGTGGGTGGCGATGATTTCCTGGCAAAGCCATTCACCCAGAGCGAGTTTAACCGCAAGGTGAATGCTCTTATCAGAAGATACAAGGTGTACCGCGGAAAATCAGAGACCGATCCAAAGAATATCTCAGTCGGCAATATAAATATTGACTCATTTAAGAGGATTGTGATCAAGAACGGTGAGGTCATCAAGCTCACCGACAAGGAGTATGCACTTCTGTTCTTCCTGGTGGAGCACAGAGGAAAGCCATGGTCACTCGAGGCACTCTACGAGAATATATGGCAGGAGAAGTATCTTCCTTCATCTTCCAATACGGTCATGGTACACATACTCAGACTCAGACAGAAGATAGAGGACAACTCAGCGCAGCCTGAGATCATTAGGACCATATATGGAAAGGGATATCAGGTAGACTGATATGAAGATGCCATTTAAGCGGACACTCAGGGTAAAGCTGTTTGTGATCATACTGCTTGGGCTAATATTGTCCATATCGGCTTTTTTTGCAGGAACATTTGCACTGAACAGCTACATGAAAAATGTATACATGAGTGACACGAATACACAGAAGAGATCCGCCAGACAGATCCAGAGCTTTGCTTCATATGTGACCAGCCATTCCATAAAGGCTACGGATACGCAGGCACTCAGGGCATGGCAGGAGCAGCACGACAATGTGTACATACTGATTTATAACAACAATGATATAGTATTCGACTCTGACTGGATGATAGAGAAGAAGGGCGCATACAAATATGTCATAACGAATTCGGAGACTGGTGAGATAATCATTCTGTTACAGGACAACTATGGAAATATCAGAAAGATCAAGAGGAAGGCATCCTCGAGCAGCGAATCCCAGAAGAAATCCGATGCGGTGACCGCGGATGAGGGAGCTTACTACGGCAATTCCAGCATGCTGCGAGGAGACCTCAATGAATTTGACTACGATTTCTATCCTGTGCTATTCAAGGATGGAGTGTTTGATGTCTGCATAGTTGACTATTCGGATGATACGATCAAGGATGTCGGAGAGATAGCGATATTTGTCATATGCTGTATCCTGTTCATCGGTGTGATAATAGTCTATTTCGGAAGAGAGATAGGCAGAATGAGACGCCTCACAAATGAGGTCATGGATATCAAGGATGTGGATATCAATGGGCCGATAACAATACACGGTCAGGATGAGATCTGTATGCTGGCGGAGAATGTAGACACCATGAGGCAGACCATTATTGAGCAGCTCAGCAGGGAGCGTGAGGCATGGCAGGCGAACAGTGATCTGGTCACAGCCATGGCCCATGATATAAGAACTCCGCTCACAGTCATGGCGGGATATCTGGAGCTCATGCAGAACAAGGAGTATTCATCCCAGGAGGAGCTTGACGAATACATAAGGATAAGTGCTGAGAAGGCGGAGCAGCTCAGGACGATGTCGGACAAGATGTTCAGATACTTCTATGTATATTCAAAGGGCGGTGATGATCTCAACATGGAGATGTTCCCGGCGGGGCCGTTCCTTGACCAGATGCTTGGAGAGTATGTTGTGCTCCTGGGCGAGAATGGATATCAGTTCGACATTGATATCTCGGACAAGGAAGCCGAAATTTACGTTGATCTTCAGGGTATGAAGAGGATAACCGACAATGTATTTACCAACATCAGAAAGTATTCGGACAAATCAAAAAGCATAGATATAAGGGTATATATAGATCGGAGAAAGGTAAGAATTTATTTCAGAAATTATATAAATCCGGAAAGCAGCAAGGCTGAGAGCACACATATAGGTACTTTGACATGTCAGAAGATGGCGGAGGAGATGAATGGATCATTTACGACCTGCAGAAAGGGCAAGGTGTATGAGGCGACACTCATACTGCCTAACATGTTGGATAACGATGACTCACATGTTCCGACTCAGGGACTTACAGCTATACTGTCACGCAAATAATAAACGGAGATCCTCTGTACACAGTTCAGAGAATCTCCGTTTTTGTACATAGAAAAAAGCAATGCTACACATTATACCGATAGAGGAAAAAACAGGAGGAACAGATATGAATATATTATTTTATGATACAAAGCGTTATGACATGGAGTCGTTCGATGCGATAAAAGATCAGTACGACAAGCTGACCATAGATTATGTGGACACAGATCTGTCGGTGAAGACCGCAAGACTTGCAAAGGGGTATGACGCCATATGTGCATTTGTCAGCTCGGATGTGAGTGCACCCGTTGTGAATGCGCTGAGTGATGCGGGCGTGAAGCTTATACTGATGAGATGCGCGGGCTTCAACAACGTGGATATGGATGCGGCAAAAAAATGCGGTATAACTGTGATGAGGGTTCCGGGCTATTCGCCTGAGGCTGTGGCGGAGCATGCGATGGCACTTGCCATGGCGGTGAACAGGAGACTGCACAAGAGCTATATAAAGGTGAGGGAGAACAACTTCAGTCTGGTCGGACTTACAGGCATGAACTTCTACGGCAAGACAGCCGGTATCGTCGGAACCGGTAAGATCGGGGCTGCCATGGCGAGGATATGTCATGGATTTGGAATGGATGTGATCGCTTACGATATGTATAAGAATCCGGACCTTGATTTTGTCAGATATGTGGAGCTCCCTGAGCTTCTGGCGGGATCTGATCTTATATCGCTTCACTGTCCGCTGACCGACGAGACCTACCATATGATAAATGAAGAGACCATTGGCATGATGAAGGATCACGTGATCCTGGTGAATACCTCCAGAGGTGCACTCATCAAGACCGACGATCTCATAGCAGGGATCAGAAGTAGAAAATTCTTCGGAATCGGGCTGGATGTATACGAGGAGGAGACTCCAAATGTATTTGAGAACAGGGAGGATGACATACTGGAGTCCTCGATCACTGCGAGACTGTTGTCATTTCCAAATGTGATAGTGACGTCTCATCAGGGATTCCTTACAGAGGAGGCACTGGAGGCGATAAGCAGGACCACTCTGGACAATGCCATGGATTTCCTTAATGGGTCTGTAAATGAATCGAATATTGTGTTATGATGTGATGACAGGATATTGTGAGAGAAATTGAGGTTGACTATATGAATATAAATGAGGTTTTTAGCGGGCTTGATAAGCTGTTCGCAGAGAACAGACTGCCGGAGGTGGAGAGATACCTTACCCAGGCACTCAGCGATGCTGAATATGAAAAGGATACTGATTCCATGCTTGCGATATACAATGAGCTTATCGGTTTTCACCGCACCACGGGAGAACACGACAAGGCACTGTATTTTTGCAGGCAGGTCATGAGGCTCGCTCATAAGATGGGGATTGAAGATACAGTTCCATATGGAACCGCTCTCATGAATATTGCAAATGAGAACAGGGCTGCAGGTAACCTGTTGGAAGCCCTGTCCTATTGCAGGAAGGTGTATGACATATATTCGGAGCAGCTCGGTCCATATGATATATTGCTGGCGGGTTATTATAACAACGTGGCGCTCATTTATCAGGAGCTTGGCGATTACGACAAGGCTGTTGATGCACTGGAGCACGCGCTCAGCATCATAGAAAGACATGAGAATGCCGGTACGGAGATTGTTGCCACATATGCCAATCTCGGAGAGAGCCTTCTCAGGGCAGGTCGGCTCAAGGAAGCTCAGGACAAGCTGACGGAGGCGGTGCGCAGATATCAGCTCAAGGGTGTCAGAGGATATCACTACAGTGCTGCGCTGTCTGCTGTTGCAGAGGTGTGGTACAGACAGGAGGACTACCAGCAGGCACTCAAATTTTATCAGCTTGCGGCAGAAGAACTCTACAGTGTCTATGGGGACAATGATACATACAGAGTTATAATGAATAATATAGAGACGGTAAAGGCGAAGCTTCAGCAGCAATGATAACAGGGAGGAAGTGGAAGAGCTTCCTCCCTGTTGCGTATGTAGACAGATAATCTGAAGGATGGGAGAACGAGATGAATTATAATGACAAGGTAATGGACGTTATAGATGAGGTGAAGAAGGTCGTCATAGGCAAGGATGTGTGTATTGCCAAGATAATGGCGGCGATAATCGCAGGCGGTAACATTCTCATGGACGATGTACCGGGAGTCGGCAAGACGACGATGGCTCTTGCATTTGCAAATGCAATGGGGCTCCAGAACAAGAGAGTCCAGTTTACACCGGATGTCCTTCCGGGAGATATAACGGGATTTACGATGTACGATAAGGCGACAAATCAGTTTGTGTACAGACCGGGTGCTGTTATGTGCAATCTGTTCCTCGCAGATGAGATAAACAGAACATCTCCAAAGACACAGTCGGCACTTCTCGAGGTTATGGAGGAGGGACATGTGACTGTGGATGGAGTGACATATCAGGTTCCGGATCCATTTATAGTAATTGCCACGGAGAACCCTATCGGCAGTGCCGGAACACAGCTTCTTCCTGATTCCCAGCTCGACAGATTTATGGTGTGCCTTAAGCTGGGATATCCATCCATAGAGAGCGAGCTGGATATAGTTAAGGGAAGAACCTCCGCTGATGGCTTTCAGGATGTACAGCCTGTAATAGGTGCGTCTGAGCTACGGCTTATCAGGGAGGAAGTAAAGCATGTCAAGGTCAGCGATGACGTGTATTCTTATATAGGCCAGCTTGTTGTTGGAACCAGAGAGAATCCAAGCCTTGAGCTAGGAGTGAGTCCAAGAGGAACGATAGCCCTCACCAAGATGGCGAAGAGCTGGGCATATATAAGCGGGAGAGATTTTGTCATACCTGAGGATGTGCAGATGGTGTGGACGGACGTCATAAGACACAGGATAGTCTTAAGTGCCAAGGCAAGGGTGAACCACATAACACAGGAGGCTGTGCTCAAGGACATAATGGAGAGGGTGTACAAACCGTCGGTTAGACGAAGAAGTTCGGCGAAAAAGTAGCATGAGATTTGGAAGCGTGTAGTGGTAGGATGTCGTATGAGACGAGGAATATTGTATATTGTCCTGATAGGGGCATGTGTATATATAGGAATAATCAATAAAGAAAAATCATACTTTTTCGCAGCGGTGATCATGACTGCTGTCATGCTGAGTCTTATAGCCGGGCTGATCGTGCGATACATAAGAACCAGTGTTAAGATGCAGATGAATATACCTGTGGTTGAGAAGAACAGTACATTTTGTCCGGAACTTGCGGTATCTGCCACCGGTGGTCAGGTACCCCATGTGGCAGCGGTGTTCAGTGTTCTTGCTCCGGGTATGAAGAAAAAGAAGAAGAGTACATTTGAACAGATAGATGACAGGTATGGAAAGTGCGTGGGAAAGATGAAGCTGGATGTCAGCGGAAGATACGAGATAAAGGCATCGGGCGTCAGGATATATGATGCTTTCCATATTTTCTCGATCAGGAAAAAGGTTGGTGGAACGGCGTACATTTACGTATTGCCTCAGTGCTATCTCGTTCCGGTGGAGGTCACGAAGAACACAAGAGATTTTGTGACGGACAGTGATGTATATTATTCGGATGTGAGAAGCGATGACTCGACCGAGGTGTATCAGGTGAGAGAGTACAGACCTGGAGACAGGATGACCCGTATCCACTGGAAGTTGTCGGCCAGACAGGATGAGATAATGGTCAGGGATACATCAAAGGCATTGTCGTGTCCGGTCATCATCTGTATGGATCTCGATGGAAGAAACTGCCGTCACTATGGACAGGCAATGTCTGTTGCGCTGGAATCCATGGTATCGGTGAGCTTTTCACTGATAGATGTTAAAGTCCCTCACTTTATAGCGTGGTATGATCCGGAGGAGATGTCCATAACGAGATACCGCATAGTCCGTGAGGAGGATGTGTACGATGCCGCTGCAAGGTTGTCGTATGTGGATGCCAGGACAAATGACAGCTACGATGTGATAGGAATGTACAGAGAGAGATACAGAGGTGAGGATTTCACAAGCTTCATCGACATAGACATGAATGGCAATATAGAGTGTGGAGATGAAAGTTTTCAGGTGGGATTTGAAACCATAAAGGAGGATCTTGCAAAATCCTATATCACGGTGTAGATTCTCCAGGCATCATCATAGAATTACAGAGGTGTGGAATTGAGAGTTGTTTTGGGACTGGCTGTATGGGCGTTGTCGCTTGGTATGACATACCTTGTGGGCGATATCGCATACAGCTCGGATATAAATAAATATATGGACTCCACCAATCTTGTGGGTGCGTATATCATAGGAAGTCTGGTGATAGCACTGGTTTATTCTCTGTGGTACATTTTGAGAAAAGAACAGAGGATACTGGATATTGTGGTTCCGGTTACTGTGTTGCTGGGATGGGGGCTTGCCAGAAGAAAGCTGCTCTATGCCGGAGGAAAGGGCATGGTATACAGCATAGCATATGATCTGAAAAAGGTTTATGGGATAAAGACAGGACTCATAGATCTTGACTATGTCAGCGTGAGTGCTGTGACGGAATTTGTGCTTTTTATAGTGGCGGTGTCAATGTTCTTTGCCACTTATATGATATACAGGTGTAACAGTCTGATGATAGCTATCGGACTTGCATTTTTGTTTATGCTTGCTGGCGCAACACTCAGTGTACCTGTGAGTGCACCCGGAGTAGTGCTTACTGTATTGTCACTTATCGTGGCGAGATATGTTCTCATGAGAATGGGACAGCCGCTGTCGGTGGTGTGGAACATTGCAGTTCCTGTGACGGTATTTGCCGCGTGCCTTGTTGTCACCCTTCTTGTATATGACAGCGTATACGACAGAGGTGTGAAGGAACAAGGGAAACTGCTCGACATGGTGGACAACATGGAATATTTTCTGTCGGGGGAAAGTAACAAAGGATATTCAGGTTACTATAAGGTGGATGATTCTGAGGTCAATCCCGGTGATGAAGTTGTGGATGAGATAATCAGGGAGGATAAGCCTCAGGGAAATCTCTACGTCAAGTCGAGAAGCTATGTTACATATGAGAATGGGTCGTGGCACGGAAGGGCGGATGGACACAGCCCTGATGATGAGGTCATGGTGTATTATGATAAGGATACATTTGCAAGATACGAATCAGAGATACAGGGATATGCGCCAGATAAGAAGTTTTCAAATGAGGTCATGGACAAACTGGTGACATATATAAGACAGCATATGTCATATACCACAGCACCAAAGAAATTTACCGAGGGTGAGGATCCGGTCAACAGTGCGATGTATGACGTTCATGAGGGATATTGTGTTCACTTTGCTTCTGCGGCGGCGGTGGGCTTCAGGATACTGGGAATCTCCACCGTGTATAATACAGGTTATGTGGTGCCGTCGTCTGCGTGGATAAAGCAGTCGGATGGAACATACCGTGCGGTGGTTCTGGATAAATACAGTCATGCGTGGATTGAAGCGTACAGTGAGGATGCCGGTGACTGGGTGATCGTGGATGCCACACCGCTTGGAGACAGGGCGGATACTTTGGGGATACCGAAGGAACCGGATTACAGCGGTGATAATACTGCGGACAATTCATCGGATGATACAGAGGATCCGGAGACTTCTGAGGAGACTTCAAGTCCGGATGTAACAACGGAGGCGACAACTGATTCGACAACCCAGATGTCAGAGAATACAGAAGTCACTACGGAGACGGATGGTGATTCTTCAAATGGCACAGGAGAAAATGGCAATCAGGTCGATGTCCCGAATGATGGCAGTGGAGATGCGCAGTCGGGATCACCAGGGGATGCCGGGGATGGTCTGTCGGAGCTTGTACAGAACAGAGTATTCAGAACAGTCGTTGTTGTGCTTGCCGTGATACTGATATTGTGGGGCGCAGTCATCTTCAGAAGAAGGACGATAGTTGCGCGCAGGAGACACAGGCTTGTGGGAAGAAACAGGATATCAGCTATATACGAGATGTCCACGGCGATGTATGATATGATGGTGTTTTCTGGTGCCATAGAGAACGTCAGTGAGAACGACACGGAGTATGCCGACACTGTAACGGAGTCGTGCAGCTTTATAAAGGGCGATGAGTTCACAGAGTTTATAAAATGGGTTCAGGCTGCTGTATACGGACGCGTTGAGCCGGATGACAGGCAGATCGCGGCTGCCAGAAAGCTGTATACAAAGGTAAGGGCATACACATATCTTGGCCTTGGGTTCAAGGACAGGTTTGTGTGGAAGTATGTAAAGTGTTACGACTGCGGAGGACGCAGAAGGAAGAGATAACATAATTTGTCACGAAAGAAGTAGTATTTAAGATGGAATTTAGAAAAGGGTTAAAGGATGGAATACCGATAGCACTGGGGTATTTCGCAGTAAGTTTTAGTTTTGGTCTGCTGGCGGTAAAGGGCGGACTCACAAGTTTTCAGGCGGTCATCATAAGCCTGACAAATGTAACCAGTGCGGGACAGTTTGCAGGACTCAAGATTATCCTTGCAGGGGGAACGCTGGTTGAGATGATACTCACCCAGTTCATAATCAATCTGAGATATTCTCTCATGAGCCTGTCACTTTCACAGAAGCTTGGGGAGGCAGTTGGAATCAAGGAGAGACTCGTAATAGCATTTGCAAATACTGACGAGATATTTGCGGTGGCGATGGGCCATGTGAAGGAATTGACATTTGGGTATATGATAGGACTTCAGCTCCTTCCGATAGTCGGCTGGACGGGCGGAACGCTGTTCGGTGCGATTGCCTCAGGACTTCTTCCAAAGTCAATCAGCAGCGCACTCAGTCTGGCACTCTACGGAATGTTCGTCGCCATAGTCATGCCGGTTGCCAGGAAGTCCAGACCGGTTGCCATAGTGGCACTTGTGGCTGCTGCCATATCATGCGTGTTGTATTACGTTCCGATATTCAAGTTTATATCGACTGGAATTGCCATAATCATAAGCACGGTGGCAGCCTCTGTGATAGGGGCTATATTCTTCCCAGTGGGAACTGCTGAGAAAAAGGAGGTGCAGTGATGAATATATACATATATATAATAACCATGGCGGTCGTCACCTACCTCATAAGAATGGTGCCGCTGGTGGCGTTCCGCAAGAAGATAGAGAACAGATTTGTCAATTCATTTCTATATTATGTGCCGTATTCATGTCTCACGGCGCTGACACTTCCGTCCATTTTATACAGTACGGAGAGTATTATAAGCGCTGTGTGTGGATTTGCGGTTGCACTCATACTGGGAATAAAGCAGAAGGGACTTATAGTAGTTGCCGCTGCGGCATGTGTGACCGTGTTCGTGGTGGAGTGGATATTAAAACTGATGTAGAAATCTATGATGTCTGGAGATTTGGACCGGATGGCTGAATATGATAAAACGATAAGAAGGAGGTAAGCAGGAAATACCTGTGTATGATATATGAGATTTCCGAAATTTATAAAAAAGGGCGATGCGATAGGTTTCGTTGCGCCATCATTTGGCTGTGATACAGAGCCGTATAAGACTGCATTTGGCAGAGCGCAGGAGAACTTCAGGAATATGGGTTTTGGTATACAGATCGGTCCCAACTGTTATACTGGTGATGGCATAGGAATCAGCAACAAGCCGGAGCTGTGCGGTCAGGAGATAAATGACTATTACACATCGGAGAAGAACGATGCGCTCATATCCTGTGGCGGCGGAGAGCTCATGTGCGAGATACTTAACTATGTTGATTTTGACAGACTGAGGGCAGCAGATCCGAAGTGGTTTATGGGATATTCGGACAACACAAATCTCACATTCCTGCTCACGACATTGTGCGATACGGCGTCCATATATGGTCCGTGTGCGGCGGCATTTGGACAAGAGCCGTGGCACCGATCAGTTGCGGATGCTATGGCGGTCCTTCAGGGACAGAAACTGTCATTTGCCGGATATGACGGATGGGAGAAGGAATCCCTCAGGGATGAGGAACATCCATTCTTGCCATACAACATTACAGAGCCAAGAGTGATAAAGGGCTATCCTGAGAAGTTCCAGGTGAGCGGGCGAATGATAGGCGGCTGCATGGACTGTCTGGTGAACCTTATAGGAACAAAGTTTGACCATGTTGGCGAATTCCTTGAGAGATATAAGGATGATGGATTTATCTGGTTCCTCGAGTCCTGTGATCTGAACGTCATGTCCATAAGACGAGCCATGTGGCAGATGGACAACGGCGGATGGTTCAGATACTGTAAGGGCTTTATGATCGGCAGACCGCTGCAGTTCGGACAGGAGATGATGGGCCTTGACCAGTATCAGGCTGTGCTGGGGATCATAGGAAAATACAATGTGCCTGTCGTGATGGATGTGGATCTCGGACATCTGTCACCGATGATGCCTGTGGTATGCGGCAGCATGGGAACTCTTATGGTGGACGGCCAGGATATGAGTCTTTCCATGGAAATGAGGTAGAGAGAAGTCTGTTGGCTGTTTGATTGGCTGAAAAAGGCTGAAAATGGTTGAAAAAATAAAGGCAAAAAAATAAAAAATACTATTGTGAAAAAAAATATATCGTGCTACACTAGGTGGCAGATAAGACAAAGGCATAGACGGAAAGAGTAGTGTGGTGGATGCATCCAGAGAGAGCTGCATATGTGAATCGGACTCAGATATGAATCAGACGTGAGCCAGAACATATGGTGGGAGCAGCTTATGATATATCACATGAAGACCACTCCCGAGCCGTGCGCGATATAAGCGTCACCGCGTAGCTGCGTTAAAGGCATAATTGAGTTAAAAGTTAAGGTGGAAACGTGCATACGCACCCTTAGATAGATTATATCTAAGGGTGCTTTTTTAGTTGTTACAGAAAGCTCATGTATAACCAGACGCCGGGCAGAATATATTGATGTCTGCTGCGTCTGCAACGTATTTTCACTTTATAAGAAGTAAGAAGGAGAACTGACATGGTTAATTTCAAAGAAGACGAACAGCTTAAGACACTGAATCATTCCTGTGCACATCTTATGGCACAGGCTATCAAGCATTTGTACCCACAGGCAAAGTTCTGGGTAGGACCGGTAGTTGCAGAAGGATTCTACTATGATGTAGATCTCGGCGATGACGTTATCAGAGGCGAGGAAGATCTCGCAGCCATCGAGAAAGAGATGAAGAAGATTGCCAAGAGCGGCAAGAAGATCATCCGCAAGGAGATATCCAAGGAAGAAGCTCTTGAGATGTTCAAGGATGACGAGTACAAGCTCGATCTTATAAATGGACTTGAGGATGGAACGATCACATGCTATGAGCAGGGTGATTTCACAGACCTCTGCCGTGGACCTCACGTAGACAATGTAAAGCTTTGCCGTAACTTCAAGCTCATCAGACATTCAGGAGCTTACTGGAAGGGCGACAGCAAGAACAAGGTTCTCCAGAGAATATACGGTGTGTGCTTCCCTACAAAGGAGGAGCTTGAGGAGCATCTTCAGTTACTTGAAGAGGCTAAGGAGAGAGACCACAGAAAGATCGGCAAGGACATGCAGCTCTTCATGGTTGATGACCTCGTAGGACGTGGACTTCCAATGTTCCTTCCAAAGGGATATACAGTATGGCAGGAGCTTGAGAACTACATCAAGCGCAAGGAGAGAAAGCTTGGCTATCTCCACGTTATGACACCTTGTGTAGGTACAGTAAACCTCTACAAGACATCAGGTCACTGGGATCACTACAAGGACAACATGTTCCCGGCAATGGAGATGGAGGGAGAGTCATTTGTACTTCGTCCAATGAACTGCCCACACCACATGATGATATATGCAAACAAGATGCACTCATATAAGGATCTTCCTATCAGGATCGCTGAGATCGCACACGACTTCAGATTTGAGGCAAGTGGTACACTCAAGGGTATTGAGAGAGGAAGACACTTCTGTCAGAACGATTCACATATATTTGTGACACCAGACCAGATCGAGGAAGAGTTTGCAGGAGTTGTTAAGCTCATATTTGACACATACAAGGATTTCGGAATCACAGATTACAGATGCGTACTGTCACTCCGTGACCCAGAGGACAAGGTAAAGTATCACGATGACGATGAGATGTGGAACAAAGCAGAGAATGCACTTAGAAAAGTTCTTGATGATATAGGAATCGATTACACAGAGGAGATCGGTGAGGCTGCATTCTACGGACCAAAGCTTGATGTAAATGTTAAGCCGGCCGTAGGAAATGAGTATACACTCTCGACATGTCAGCTCGACTTCTGTCTGCCAGCTAAGTTCGATCTGAAGTATATCGACAAGGACGGCGAGAAGAAGACACCTGTAGTTCTCCACAGAGCTATCCTTGGATCTCTCGACAGATTCATGGCTTATATCCTTGAGGAGACAAAGGGCAATCTGCCAACATGGCTTGCACCTGTACAGGTAAGAGTTATGCCTGTAAAGACAGACAACGAGGATCTTATGGCTTATGCTCACAAGGTTGTTGATGCCCTTGATGCCATCGACGTTCGTGTAGAGCTTGATGACAGAGCAGAGAAGCTTGGTTATCGTATGCGTGAGGGTCAGGTTCAGAAGGTTCCATACCTTCTCGTAATCGGATTCAACGAGGCTGAGAACGGAACAGTATCATACAGACTCCACGGTGAGGCTGACACAACAGTTCTTCCACTTGACGAGTTCGTACAGAAGATCGACACAGAGATCAAGACAATGGCTCACAAGTAAGAGTGAAAATTTTACACCACAGGTTCACTTACCCTGTCCGAAAGGACAGGGTATTATTTTTTGTAAATAAATGCGAGTGTGAGGGGGCACAGGATATGAGACAGGGATATAAGTTTATACGCGAGAGTGGCTGCGAGCATGACGATGATTATCTCAGTCATCTTTTTAACGATATTTTCTGCTGGACGAATGGCACATATAAGCTCTGTTATACACACCCGGACATGGAGACCGTGAACGGAGATAATATACTCGACATTGAGAATGGTGAGAATAAAATACTGTCATTTGACTATCATATGCAGCTCCTTGTAAGCAAGAGAAATAGCCTGGAAAATACAGAAAAGGATAAGGCTGGAGATAACGAAGAAAACGATAGAGAGGTGTGGGAGACTTTGATAAATGCGGCGGCATACGACTTCCCAAATGTCCGGCAGCTCAAGACGGATATACGGACTATACTTGATTCAGACATGGAAGATGCCCAGATCGTGAGGAATAATAGCGGAGATCCGTACGAAAAAGTGCTGTGTCTTGGGACGGAGGGGACACATGTGGAGGATGGATATGTTCTCAGAAGGATAAAGAGATCCCCGGAGTGTGACAAGCCGGATCGGTATGAGCTGGAGATAGGAACAAATTGTGGGGTAGTTCCTGACAGTGCACATTTTTACCGTCTGATCGATCTGGACAGGGAGGATATCCGATGTCTGTATACATGCGTTACGAGATTCATAGAAAATGCGGAGGACTTGTATAACCACCGGCTGAAACTTCGCCGGGATAGAGAAAAGCATAACAAGAAAATTGACGGCGAAGTCCTGATGTGCATGGAGAACAGCTTTGAGCTTGTCACCGAAGGCGAAGAGCTGGCCAGTATCAAATATTGGGATTTTAAAGGCGAAAAGCTGACAGAGGAATATAATGCGAGGGTATGGTCTATAGATGGCGATGCTGGCAGTATTGACCTGGGAAGTGGTGAAATGCTGTATATGGATCAGATATATTCCATAGATAAAAAAAGCCTCACCGAGGAAATGTTGTGTATGGGTGTGGAGGAGATAGCCGAGGATTTCTGTGACAGCATACTTGTGAAGACGGTGACGATGCTGGATGATTTCGGAACCATGGAGGTATATGATCTCTGTGAAAAATATGGTGAATACATAGATAACAGGTATTATATGTACCGTGAGGAACACGGATTTGAGATGCCGGAAGATGTGTTCCCTGGGGATGGTGTAAGGCCGTATGTTGAGAAAGTTGTACGGATTTTGAAGTCAAAAATATAAAAATATAACAAAAGCATGTATATATGAATCCCAGCTGCCCTGCTGGAAATCATATATACATGCTTTTATGCTTTGATAGGGCAAATATGATTTAAATGCAATAGTTATCTGCCGCCTCAGGTCTTTCTGCCACAAGGTCAGCGATGGTGGTGGTGTCTACCACGTCCCGGATCGCTTTGTCCAGTCTGCGCCAGAGACCTATGGTGGAGCATCTTGCCTCGCGTTCGCACTGGAATTCATCTGCATCAAGGCACGCAACAGGAGATATGCCGCCCTCAGTGAGCCTTAAAACCATTCCAACTGTTATGTCTTCAGGGGCTTTTCGGAGAAGATAACCTCCCTGTGGACCTCTGGTGCTCTTCACCAGCCCGCCGGAGTTCAGCACAGAAGTGATCTGCTCAAGATATTTCTCGGATATTTCCTCCTGTGCGGCAACATCCTTGATGCTCACTGGCTTGCCGTCTGTCCTCGATGCTATATTTATAAGGAAACGCAGAGCGTAACGCCCTTTTGTGGATACTTTCATAATATAAACCTCCCAAATGCCTGTATTTACTGATGATTTCACATCATTTACACGTCTATTATAACATCTGAAAAAAAACAATCAAGATAATTCATAAAAAACCTATTGACAAAGTGGGAATTAGGCTGTAATATACAGCTATGCTTAATTCATAGTTTCCGAGTAGGAATTATGTGAAAAGTAAAAATAATCACAGAAATGATGCGATCAAGTCAAATTTCAAAGACGAAAATCGAGAAAGAGGTGTTGATATGCTGGGAAGTACATTTAAACCACAGTACCTTAACGAAGACAGACGAATGTGTTTCATAGAAGTCATGTGTTGCTGCTGTTAAAGCGAACACAGAACAAATAATCATGACACAGATATAAATAACAGATCATACATAATAGACAGAAGATAATAAAGAAGAGTATAATGCCACATGAGCTCATATACATGACAAGATGAATGGGCAGGTGCGCATGACAGATAAACTATTTGAATTTAAGGAGAATAAGATCATGGCAAAGAAGACAAGAGCAGAGAGAAATTTAAAGTTTGAGACATTACAGTTACACGTAGGACAGGAGACAGCAGACCCGGTTACGGATGCAAGAGCGGTACCAATCTACCAGACATCATCATTCGTATTCCACAACTCACAGCATGCAGCTGACAGATTTGCACTCAAGGATGCCGGCAACATCTACGGAAGACTTACAAACCCAACAGAGGATGTATTTGAGAGAAGAATCGCAGCCCTCGAGGGTGGCGTTGCAGCACTGGCAGTTGGCTCAGGCGCAGCAGCAGTAACATACACAATTCAGAACCTTGCACTTGCAGGAGACCACATCGTAGCAGCAAAGAATATCTACGGCGGAACATACAATCTCCTTGCACATACACTCAAGGATTACAATGTAGATACAACATTCGTTGATCCACTTGATCCACAGGCATTTGAGGATGCTATTCAGGAGAACACAAAGGCTCTCTACATCGAGGTCCTTGGAAATCCTAACTCAGAGGTTTCAGATATCGAGACAATTGCAAATATCGCTCACGCACACAAGATTCCACTTGTGATCGACAGCACATTTGCAACACCATATCTCGTAAGACCTATCGAGTACGGCGCTGACATCGTAGTTCACTCAGCAACAAAGTTTATCGGTGGACACGGAACAACTATCGGTGGCGTCATCATCGACAGCGGTAACTTCGACTGGAAGGCATCAGGCAAGTTCCCACAGCTCACTGAGCCAAATGAGAGCTACCACGGCGTAAGCTTTGTAGACGCAGCAGGTCCTGCAGCATTTGTCACAAGGATCAGAGCTATCCTCCTCCGTGACACAGGTGCTACGATCTCACCAATACACTCATGGATATTCCTTCAGGGACTTGAAACACTGTCACTCCGTGTTGAGAGACATGTATCAAATGCACTCAAGGTAGTTGAGTACCTGAACAATCATCCACTTGTTGAGAAGGTAAACCATCCTTCAGTTTCAACAGATCCTGAGCAGCAGAGACTGTACAAGAAGTACTTCCCTAACGGTGGTGGTTCAATCTTCACATTTGAGATCAAGGGTGACGCAGAGACAGCCAAGAAGTTCATTGACAATCTGGAGATATTCTCACTTCTTGCAAATGTCGCTGATGTAAAGTCACTGGCTATCCACCCGGCATCAACAACTCACTCAGAGCTGAATGAGGCTGAGCTTATCGATCAGGGAATCAAGCAGAACACTATCAGACTTTCAATCGGTACTGAGAACATAGACGATATCATCGAGGATCTTGACGAGGCATTCAAGGCAATTCAGGAGTAATCGATATAAATAATGAATATAAGAGAAGACCACAAATAGTGAGCATAATAAATATCAGGAAAGGTAATGGTACGATAATATGAGTAATATATATAAGAGTGCAGCAGAACTTATAGGTAAGACTCCACTTCTGGAGCTTTCAAACATAGAGAAGAAGAATGATCTCAAGGCAAATATCCTTGCAAAGCTTGAGTATTTCAACCCAGCAGGAAGTGTAAAGGACAGAATCGCATTCCAGATGATCGAGGATGCTGAGAAGGATGGAACACTTAAGCCGGGTGCAACCATCATCGAGCCTACATCAGGTAACACAGGTATCGGTCTTGCATCCATAGCAACAGCCAAGGGTTACAAGGCGATCATCGTTATGCCTGAGACCATGAGCGTTGAGAGACGTAACATCATCAAGGCATACGGTGCTGAGATAGTTCTCACAGACGGAACAAAGGGAATGAAGGGAGCCATCGCAAAGGCTGATGAGCTTTCAAAGGAGATCCCTGGCAGCTTTGTAGCTGGACAGTTCGTAAATCCATCCAATCCAAAGGCACACAGACTCACAACTGGTCCTGAAATCTGGGAGGATACAGACGGCAAGGTAGATGTATTTGTAGCCGGTATCGGAACAGGTGGAACTATCACAGGCGTTGGCGAGTATCTGAAGGAGAAGAATCCAGATGTAAAGGTCATCGCCGTTGAGCCTGCCACATCACCAGTCCTCTCAAAGGGCGTTTCAGGAGCACACAAGATACAGGGAATCGGTGCAGGATTTGTTCCTGACACACTTAACACAAAGGTATATGACGAGATCATCGCCGTTGAGAATGATGACGCATTTGTAGCAGCAAAGGAGATCGCATCAGCAGAGGGAATCCTCGTAGGAATCTCATCAGGTGCAGCTTACTTTGCAGCAAAGCAGATCGCAGAGCGCCCTGAGTATGCAGGCAAGAATATCGTAGTACTTCTTCCAGACAGTGGAGACAGATATTACTCAACTCCGTTATTCGGCTAAATGGATATATAGTAATTGCTGTGATATAGAATTTATATGAAAAAGCCACCACATCGTGTTTTGATGTGGTGGCTTTTTTTGAAAGTACCCTTAATTAGCTGCATAAATAGTATACAATTGGATAACCTTAAAACTGATAGAACTTTGAGGGGAAATGCCCTTAATTGGGTTGACTTTCCCTTAAAATGTGCTAATATTTAATGGAAAAGGAGCAAATTAAGGGAATGAGAACTTTTAATTACAGTAAAATAAAAGAAGAAAAATGGGATTCTGAAGTGCTTGGACTCATAGCTGCAATATATAGATATGCAGGTAAACAGGAACTGTATTTAAGACAGCGTCCGGATGAACTGGATAAGCTTGTTGAGATAGCAAAGATCCAGAGCACGGAGGCGTCCAATGCCATAGAGGGTATAGTCACAACAAATACAAGAATAAAGCAGTTGGTTGAGGAGAAGACCACACCGAAGAACAGAGCCGAGGAAGAGATAGCAGGTTACAGGGATGTGCTGGGGGTTATACATGAAAGCTTTGATGCAATACCTATAACTCAGAATTATATACTTCAGCTGCATAAGATGTTGTACAGTCATATGAATAACCCATTTGCAGGAAGAACAAAGACGGTGCAGAATTATATCAGCGCAACTTATCCTGATGGGCAAACGGAAGTCCTGTTCACGCCGATGGCTCCATTTGAGACACCGGAAGCGCTGGACAGGATATGTGGGGAATACAACAGGGTGATCGGTAATTTCGAGGTGGAGCCGCTGATCGTCATTCCTGTTTTTATACATGATTTTCTGTGCATACACCCGTTTAATGATGGCAATGGCAGAATGAGCAGACTGCTCACAACGCTTCTGCTATATAGAAGTGGATTCTATGTTGGAAAGTATATTTCTCTTGAGGCAAAGATAGCGGGGAATAAGGAGTTATATTATGAGTCGCTTGGGAAAGCCCAGGCAGGCTGGCACGAGGGCACAGAGGACGTGATCCCGTTTATAAAATATCTCCTTGGGACAATACTGGCTGCTTATAAGGATTTTGAGGAGCGCTTTGAAATCGTAGAGGAAAAGTTGCCGGCGATTGAGATGGTGCGAAAAGCAATACTGCTGAAAATAGGAAAGTTTACAAAGCAGGATATAATGGAACTTTGTCCGTCTCTCAGCATCAGTTCGGTAGAGGGAGCACTCAGAAAACTCGTAAAAGAGGGCGATATAGGCAGAGGCGGTACAGGCAAGTCTACCTATTATGTCAGAATGAAATAACAAATGCTTGTTTTTTTCACTTTAGCTTGTTAATCTATTGTACGAAACATGAGATCAGCCGCTAATTGCCGGTGCATTTGAGATGGTGGGCAGATTGGGATAAGACTGATCTGAATGAATTGATATTAGGGGAAAAGGGATATAAGACTATGAAAAAACTATCAGATAGACAGAAAACACTTATAAAATGGTTGTGTGTGCTGGTGCTGGTCGGACTTATCATATATGTGTTCCGTGACATGGCAGGCCCTATAATGTCGCAGCTTGTAAAGACAAGTCCTGTGGTCGTGGCAGCTATTCTCGGAGCGACGCTTTTATACGGAGTGATAGAGAGCTGCATAACGTTTATCCTCATGCGACAGGTGGAGAACAATATGACATTTTTCGATGCAAATATTATGACGTATTTTGTGTCATTTTACAGGGTGTCAACGCTTGGGAGCGGTACCATAGTGGCATCCACATTGTTCATGAAACACTGCAGAATACAGCCGTCGAAAGCGCTTGGTCTGTACTCTATTGATTATGCGATACACAAGATGACCATATGTGTTATGGCGGTGGCATTGTTTCTTGCGAACAGAGAATATATGCTTGGAGTATTTGGCAAATACAGTTCATATGTTGTCCTCGGCGTTATAGCGACCATACTCATAACGATGGCGATAGTGCTCTTTGCGTGCTGGCCGCCGTTTCACAGATTCCTCAGATGGCTTCTTGAAAAAGCTGATGCTTTGTTTAAAGGACGATTTGCAAAGCAGATTGACAGTTTAAGTGGGCAGACAGCTATGATGGAGGATGCCACCAGGGTTGTACTTAAGAAACCGTGGCTTATAGTGGTAGTCATGCTGCTTGATATATGTAAGTTCGCGTGCTGGTTTGCCATACCTTATATAGTGTGTCACAACTTGTGTGATATGAATATTGTCACGTCAATAGGTATAACAGCCATGAGTGTCATGCTGGCGGCAGTCATTCCTATGCCGGGAGGAATCGGATCAAGTGAGCTTGTTATGACAGCGATCTATTCGGGACTTGTTGGTTCTGCTGCAGCCGGAGCCATGGCACTTCTCTATAGATTTGCCACATTCATGTTCCCTTTTATCATAGGTGCATTTACAGCCATATTCTTCAAGAGGTTCAAGAGATATAAGGCGGCGCAGAATGAAAAACAGGGAATCCCGGATGGCGATAGCTTGGCGGATACAGACTCATAGCTGAACCGATAAATGAGTTTATAAAGAACCGATATATATCAATGGTCAGCAAGATGCATGGCAGGTGATATATATCGGCTGGTGAAGGGAAAAAGATACATATGAAGAACATAGTCGCGGGCATACTGGCCCACGTTGATTCGGGTAAGACCACCCTGTCGGAGGCGATGCTCTATCAGGCAGGACAGATAAGAAAGCTTGGGCGGGTGGATCATCAGGATACATATCTAGATACGGACAGTCAGGAAAAGGACAGGGGGATCACGATATTTTCCAAGCAGGCAGAGCTTGCATATGCTGATATGCATATAGCTTTGCTTGACACTCCGGGACATGTGGATTTCGGAACAGAGATGGAAAGAACATTGCAGGTTCTTGATTATGTGGTTCTGGTCATCAACGGTATGGACGGAGTGCAGAGCCACACGGAGACCCTGTGGAAGCTGCTTGAGAGATATGGGATTCCTGTATTTATATTTGTCAATAAGATGGACATGACTGGCTATGACAGAGATTACCTCATGGACAATATCAGACACAGACTGAGTGATGGCTGTGTCGATTTTTTATGTGAAGATTCAGGAGAGCAGATCGCCATGTGCGATGAGGCCATGCTTGAACATTTTCTTGAGACTGGGGCAAATGATGAACAGGACGTGGTAAATGCCATTGCGGGCAGAAAGCTGTTCCCATGTTACTTTGGCTCTGCACTCAAGAATGAGGGCGTGTCAGAGCTTCTTGACGGCATGAACAGATATGTAGTGGAACCTGTGCGCGGGGAAGAATTTGGCGCCAGAGTGTTCAAGATAGGACGTGACGATAAGGGCGAGAGACTTACCTACATAAAGGTCACTGGAGGCGTGTTGAAGCTCAAGGATGTGCTGACGCTCAGAAACAGTCAGGGGGAGGAGAGCCATGAGAAGGTCAACCAGATAAGGGTGTACTCCGGTGCAAAGTACGACATGGTAACCCAGGTTCCCGCCGGATGTGTCTGTGCTGTTCCGGGACTGGTGAATACCTACGGCAGACAGGGAATCGGTGCCTGCCCGGATGGAGAGCTCCCAAGTCTGGAGCCGGTTCTCAGCTATAAGGTCATGTACCCGACTGATGTGGATGCGGTCACGATGGTGTCAAAGCTCAGACTGCTTGAGGAAGAGGATCCCCAGCTCCAGGTGCAGTGGAATGAGACTGCAGGAGAGATATACATCAAGGTCATGGGGCAGGTACAGCTTGAGGTAGTGGCTCAGATGGTAAGAGACAGGTTTGGAATTGCCATCACATACGGACAGGGCAGGATATCATACAAGGAGACGATCGCGGCTCCAGTCATGGGTGTAGGACATTTTGAACCGCTCAGGCACTACGCAGAGGTACATTTGTTGCTTGAACCTATGGAAAATGGCAGTGGAATGTGCTTTGACAGCATTTGCAGCGAGGATGTACTGGATAAGAACTGGCAGAGACTGATACTCACCCATCTTCAGGAGCGTGAGTTCAGGGGAGTGCTTACGGGATCACCAATCACGGATATGAAGATAAGCATCACTGCGGGGCGCGCACATCAGAAGCACACTGAGGGTGGAGATTTCAGACAGGCGACATACAGGGCGGTGAGACAGGGCCTTATGATGGCGGAAAGTGTCTTGCTGGAACCTGTGTATGCATTTAAAATAGAGGTACCACAGGAGTATGCCGGAAGGGTTCTTGCAGACATAGTGAAAATGAGCGGAACTATGGATGGTCAGGAGATATCCGGTGAGACGACAGTCATCACGGGACATGCCCCGGTATATACCATGAGAGAGTATTACAGTGAACTCACAGCATTTTCCAGAGGTACAGGCAGGCTTCAGGTGGATATAGACGGCTATCAGCCGTGCCACAACACCGAAGAGGTTCTGGCTGAGAGACATTATGATCCTGAGCTAGACAGGTTTAATCCATCTTCATCGGTATTCTGTGCCCACGGTGCAGGTTATCTGGTGGACTGGTATGATGTGTATGAGAACATGCATGTGAAGGAGGATCCGGGATTTGAGATCTCGGGCCAGCTTGGCTACACGGAAGATGGCTATGCTATGGATATTCCGGTGAACAGGCCGGGAAAGAGTGTATCGGAGATGTCCATAACAGATGAGGAGCTCAGCGAGATATTTGCAAGGACATTTGGCGGAGATTACAAGGATAAGGATGTGGCACTGAACGGAAGATTCAGGAGAACTACATCTGAGTATAAAGTAAATGGACAGTATAATAAGAGTCAGTCCAGAGACAGGCAGCCCGGGAATGGGCCTCTTGTGGGCAGCAGGCCAGCCGATAGAGGGATAGCAACACCTGGAGCATTCAAGCGCAGAAAGAGTGGCGAGGACTATGTCATAGTGGATGGCTACAATGTCATATTTGCGTGGGATACACTTCGGGAACTGTCGGAGCACAACATAGACTCCGCCAGAGGAAAACTCATGGATATCCTGTCGAACTATCAGGGATATATGAACTGTCATCTGATAGTGGTATTTGACGGCTACAAGGTGAAGGACAACAAGGGGGAGAGATTTCCTTATGACGATATAGAGGTTGTGTACACAAAAGAGGGCGAGACCGCCGATGCGCACATAGAAAAGCTCACACATGAGATTGCGAGAAAGCACAAGGTCACTGTGGTCACATCGGACGGACTGGAGCAGATAGTCACCATGGGCCAGGGTGCGATCCGCATGTCCTCAAGAGACTTCAAGGCAGAGGTTGAGAGGGTGAACGAACACCTGAGAGAGAATTATTTGAAAAATGACTAGGGCCGAGCGTCCGTAAATCAGAAGGAGGGCAATTTGGCAGATTATATAATGGCGCTGGATCAGGGAACGACCAGCTCAAGGGCGATAATATTTGATAAGGAAGGCAGGATATGCTCAGTGAAACAGAAGGAGTTCACCCAGCATTTCCCGAATAACGGCTGGGTGGAGCATGACCCTATGGAGATATGGGCAACCCAGATGTCGGTGATGATGGAGGCGAGGGAGACCATGGGAATCCGCACCGAGGACATAGCCGCCATAGGAATCACCAACCAGAGAGAGACAACCATAGTGTGGGATCGAAAGACCGGCAATCCGGTGTATCATGCCATAGTGTGGCAGTGCAGGAGAACTGCGGACAGGATAGAGCAGCTTAAGGCTGAAGGATATGACAAGGTGATAAGAGAGAAAACGGGACTGATAGTAGATCCGTATTTCTCTGCAACGAAGATAGAGTGGATACTTGATAATGTGCCTGGAGCCAGGGAACGCGCAGAGGCAGGGGAGCTGATGTTCGGAACTGTTGACACATGGCTTATATACAAGCTCACGGGCGGAAGAGTCCATGCAACGGACTACACAAACGCATCGCGTACCATGCTTTTCAACATTCATACACTGGAGTGGGACAAGGAATTGCTTGCAAAGTTCAACATCCCAGAGAGCATGCTTCCGGCAGTGAGAAATTCCAGTGAGATATACGGATACACGGACAGAGAGATATTTGGCGGCGAGGTGCCTATAGCGGGAGTTGCCGGAGATCAGCAGGCTGCGCTGTTCGGACAGTGCTGCTTTGAGGCAGGTGATGTGAAGAACACCTACGGAACAGGTTGTTTCCTCCTCATGAACACGGGGGATAAGGCAGTTGATTCGCAGCAGGGACTTCTCACCACCATAGCCATAGGACTTGACGGAAAAGTCAGCTATGCGCTTGAGGGAAGTGTGTTCGTGGCCGGAGCAGCTATCAAGTGGCTCAGGGATGAGATGAAGCTCATAGACAGTGCGGCGGATACTGAGCGTATTGCTCTGTCGGTGTCGGACAGTAATGGTGTATATGTGGTACCTGCGTTTACTGGCCTTGGCGCTCCTTACTGGGATGCGTACGCCAGAGGGGCAGTGTTCGGCCTTACAAGGGGAACAAATAAGGCGCACTTTGTCAGGGCGACAGTCGAATCGCTGGCATATGAGACATCGGATGTTCTTGCGGCTATGGAGATGGATGCAGGACTTTCAATCACAAGCCTTCGAGTGGACGGCGGTGCAAGTGCCAACAACTTCCTCATGCAGTTCCAGGCAGATATAGAGAATGCCGAGATAGTGCGGCCTGTGATCACGGAGACAACAGCTTTGGGTGCTGCATATCTGGCTGGACTTGCTGTTGGCTACTATGACAGTCTGGATGAGATCAAGGGCTACTGGAAGGCCGACAGAAGATTTGAGCCGGGGATAACCGAGGATAAGAGGGAGACGCTCCTTGCAGGCTGGAAGGACGCAGTGGAGAGAACGAGAGTGACAAGGTGAATATAAAAATATATATAGAAAGAAAAAACAATGGGTAATGAGAAAACAGGAGGGACTTATGTATTTAGTATTTGATGTAGGGGCAACATTTATAAAGTATGCGTTAATGGACGATGAGGGCAATATATCGGGAAAGGGTAAGACTCCAACCGACAGATATGCCGAGGCTGGAACTCCGGCATTTGTGGCGCAGATCAAGAAGGTGTATGACGAGAAGGTACTGGACTGTGACATAACAGGAATTGCCATGGGGCTTCCTGGACAGATAGATGTCGAGCGCGGCATAGTGTACGGCGGTGGCGGGATCAAGTATCTTGATGGTGCACATCTTGGTGATCTCATATCAGAGGCATGCGGCGGTGTGTCTGTAGCCCTTGAGAACGATGGCAAATGTGCGGCTCTCGCAGAGTTGTGGCTGGGCAATGCCAGTACGGCTACAAATGCAGCAGTCGTTGTCGTGGGTACAGGAATCGGCGGTGGAATAATCATTGACAGAAAGATCCACAGAGGCAAGAGACTTCTGGCAGGTGAATTGTCATATGCCCTCATGAACATGACAAGGGAAGAAGCTGATAATGTCAGATGCTGTGAAGAGCTGACTGTTGAGGAGACATTTGAATATAACCCGTTCATGGTAACCTCAACATGTACTGCAAGCTCCATTACATACAAGGCATCCAAGATAATGCATATGAAGCCAGAAGAGGTGACCGGTGAGATGGTATATCAATGGATAGATGAGGGCAATCAGGAGATCATAGATATGGTTGAGGACTCATACTTCTCCATAGCAAAGCTCTGCTGTAACCTGTACATGACGATAGATCCGGATGTCATACTTATCGGAGGTGGAATGAGTGCCAATCCGAACTTTGTTCCGGGGGTTAAGAAGTATGTGGACAAGATAAGAAAGATTACAAAGACCTACGATGGCATGGTTATCGACACATGCAAGTTCCGCAATGATTCGAATCTTCTTGGCGCGTTGTACAACTATAAGCAGAAGTATGAGGGCGTGAAATAAAATCGCAATAAAACAAACGTAAGATGGAGATGAACTGAAACAGATGGTTCATCTCTTTTATAAATACTATTGAAAATGTAAATCCATGGAGGGAAAATTATGATAATCACAAAGAAACATGGACTTCCGGAGAATTTCCTCTGGGGAGCATCGACAAGCGCATATCAGGTTGAGGGCGCCAATCTGTCACACGGCAAGGGCCCAAGTGTGCAGGACATCAAGACAGTTCCAGCGGGAACAAGTGAGCTGGATGTGTGTGCTGATTTTTATCACAGATATGCAGAGGACATAGCCCTCATGGCTGAGATGGGATTCAAGACATTCAGATTCTCCATCGCGTGGAGCAGAGTCCTCCCAGAGGGAACCGGCAGAGTCAACCAGGAGGGAATTGACTTCTACAACAATGTGATAAATGAGTGCCTCAAGTACGGAATCGAGCCGCTTGTCACAATGTTCCATTTTGATCTTCCTGCGGCTCTTGAGAAAAAAGGTGGCTGGTCGAGAAGAGAGAGTGTTGACGAGTTTGTTGAATTTGCAAAGCTTCTCTACACAAATTATGGCGACAGAGTAAAGTACTGGCTGACTATCAATGAGCAGAACATGCTCACACTTGTGGGTGACGTGATCGGAACCTGCAACATGGAGGGCGTGACAAATAAATACAAGAAGCTTTATCAGGAGAATCACCACATGCTCCTTGCTCAGGCAAAGGCCATGAAGCTTCTCCATGAGATGTGTCCTGGTGCAAAGATTGGTCCTGCACCAAATATTTCACTGGTATATCCTGCCACATGTAAGCCGAAGGATGTCTTGGCAGCACAGAACTTCAACGCGATAAGAAACTGGCTTTACCTTGATATGGCAGTGTATGGAAGATACAACAACCTGGTGTGGAAGTTCCTTGAAGAGCATGACGCTATCCCTGTTATTGAGGCTGGAGATATGGATATCATGGAGCAGGCAAAGCCTGATTTTATAGGTTTCAATTATTATAACACTGCAACGGTTGAGTGGGATGACAGCCCGGTTGCTGTGACGGACTCAGAAAAAAAGGATCAGCAATCAGCCGGTATTGAGCCGGGGGTATACAAGGCGTATCCAAATCCAAATCTTCTCCGCACAGAGTTTGGCTGGGAGATAGACCCTGACGGCTTCAGGGCAACTATAAGAGAGATGTACAGCAGATATCACCTTCCTATGATTGTGACAGAGAATGGTCTTGGCGCATATGACAAGCTTACAGAGGACGGCAAGGTACACGACGACTATCGTATAGAGTACTTAAGAAAGCATATAGAGCAGATTAAGCTGGCAGCAGACGAGGGCGCAGAGATGATGGGTTACTGTCCTTGGTCAGCAATTGATCTCGTGTCCACCCACGAGGGAATCACCAAGAGATACGGCTTTATATATGTCAACAGAGATGAGTTTGACATGAAGGATCTTGCGAGATACAGAAAGGATTCCTTCTACTGGTACAAGAAGGTCATCGAGACTAACGGCGAGGATCTGAGCTAGCTTGTAGTTGAGTAAAAGCACTGGGAGACTGGGTGAGAGTTGCTTGAGATTTGTTTGCGATATAATTGTGCTAAAACGTAGATTTACTTGCGTAAAAGATAAAATAAAGTCCTTGCATTAATTTATTTATGTGCTATACTAAATAAAGTCACTAACATACACCAACGCGTTAAAGTGACGTAAGTTTAAACTGAGAAAACTGAGGAGAAAATCAAAACAAAAAACAAAAAACAAGAAGGAGGACACTATTATGATAGGCGGAGATCTGATCACCTACAGACCTGACATTCAGGTACTTGACGCAACAATAAGAGATGGAGGACTTGTCAACGATTTCTATTTTACTGACGAGTTTGTAAGAGCCCTCTATGAAGCGAACATCAAGGCGGGGGTTGATTATATGGAATTCGGCTATAAGGCCTCCAAGGAAATGTTTGATGTGAACAAATTCGGCAAATGGAAGTTCTGCAACGAGGAGGATATAAGAGCCATCGTTGGAGAGAACAATACAGATCTGAAAATTTCAGTTATGGCTGATGTCGGAAGATGCGACTACAAGAAGGATATCATCGACAGAGCCGACAGTGTTATCGATCTGGTGAGGGTGGCGACATACATCAACACCATGCCTGCAGCCATCGAGATGATTGAGGATGCACATGCAAAGGGATACGAGACCACATGTAATATCATGGCAGTTTCAAAGGATCAGGAGTCGGATATCGATCTTGCCCTTGAGCTGCTTGGTAAGAGCAATGTAGATGGAATATACATTGTTGACAGCTACGGCTCACTGTACCCTGAGCAGATCAAGAAACTCGCGGAGAAATATGTCGCAGTTGGAGAGAAGTATGGCAAGAAGATAGGAATACATGCACACGACAACTTAAAGCTTGCCTATGCCAACACTGTTGAGGCAATGAGGAGTGGTGCGAGCATGCTCGATGGAACTGTAAGCTGTATGGGCAGGGGCGCAGGAAATTGTGCGCTTGAGCTTCTTCTTGGATTCCTCAGAAATCCCAAGTACAACCTGTACCACATCTTGAAGTTCATAGAGCAGTACATGGTTCCGCTCAAGGCAAAGGGAGATGCAGTATGGGGCTATGATGTGCCATACATGCTGACCGGAATGCTGAATCAGCATCCAAGGGAAGCCATCGATTTCATCAAGAATGAGAGACATGATTATGCAGATATGTACAGCTACCTTATGTACAGAGAGTAACATGCGGATTGTGGAACAACATATTTTACACTGTAGAATATGTGTAGCCGATAGAGATGCATAGTACAACATATATAGTGGGTTGGGTGCTTATTATGGTGCTCAAGATAAAGGGGAGGACTCCTGGTGTCAGTTATCGCTGGCATCAGGAGTTTTTCTTCTTTTTTTCGGGCTGTGTGTTATAATCGGATGTGTAGTGTCAAAATTTGTCAAAAAACAACAAGAGAAATACTTGGGAAGATTGATATGAGCAGCGACAGTACTTGAAAACATACAGAAATAACAGGAGGACAGCACGTGAACATAGGAATAATGGGCGCAGGCAAGATTGCCGGTGTCATGGCAGATACGATAAATAAGATGGATGATGTGGAGCTGTATGCGGTAGGTTCAAGAACTTTGGAAAAGGCAAATGCATTTGCCGGGAAATTTGATATAGATAAGACTTATGGGAGTTACGAAGAATTGGTAAGTGATGATGCTATAGATCTTATATACATTGCAACGCCGCATTCACATCACTATGAGCATATGAAGCTCTGCATAGAACATGGAAGAAATGTACTTTGCGAGAAAGCATTTACCTACGATGCTGCGCAGGCTGAGGAGATCGCAGCTCTGGCAGCGGAGAAGAAGGTGTATGTGGCTGAGGCGATATGGACGAGGTATATGCCGTCCAGACAGATAATAAATGAAATTCTTGAATCAGGTGTGATAGGGGATATCAGGACAATGACCTGCAATCTGTCCTATCCGATATCAAAGATAGAGCGCCTGATCAGACCAGAGCTGGCAGGGGGTGCCCTTTTAGACGTGGGAGTTTACGGGCTGAACTTCATTGTCATGCATATGGGAAAGGATATCTCGGATATTGAGTCCTCTGTTATGATGCACGAGACTGGAGTAGATGGACAGGAGAGTATAACCGTCAAATACAGAGACGGCAGGATGGCAGTGACAACCCACAGCATGTACGGAAGATCAGACAGAAAAGGTATCTTTTACGGTGAGAAGGGATACATGATAGTCCAGAATATAAATAATCCACAGTGGATAGATGTATTTGACTGTGAGGACAGGCTTATCAGACACGTGGATGTGCCGGAACAGATAAGTGGTTATGAGTATGAGATCATGGAGAGTCTGGATATGATCAGACAGGGACAGTTCCAGAGTAAATCGATGCCTTTGTCAGAGTCTATATATATGATGAAGCTTATGGATGATATTAGAAAAGGGTGGAATAAAAAGTGATAATTATATATATACTTGGCGGAATCATAGCCATATTTCTGATGTACATACTTTTTCTCTTCGTGTGCAGTCTGTTCGTGAGAACTGACAGGCAGTATATGGAGGACAGCAGGTTCTACAGGCATCTGCTGTATGGTGCCACCGGATTTGCCATGTGGTTTCTAAGAGTGAAAATGCATGTGACTGGCATGGAGAAGATTCCAGTGGATGTCAAACCACTCTTTGTGGGAAATCATCTGTCAAATTATGATCCGCTGATAGAATGGCAGGTATTTAAGAAGTGGGATGTGGCATTTATATCCAAGCCGGAGAATTTTAAGATACCGATATTCGGCAGGATCATCAGAAGATGCTGCTTTATGCCGATAGACAGATCAGATCCGGGTAAGGCATTGTCTACGATCAAGACGGCTACCGAGATTCTCCAGAAGGGAGATATGGCAGTTGGAGTATACCCGGAGGGAATGAGAAACAGACAGGGCGGACTTCTGCCATTTCACACGGGTGTTTTCAGGATAGCCCAGAAAGCGCATGCGCCGATAGTCGTCATGGCGATACACGGAACGGAGAATATCTACAGGAATGTGCTGAGGCGCAGATCTGACGTCTATATAGATGTGGTGGATGTGATACCTGCCGATGAGGTAAAAGCAATGAAGAAGAATGAGATCAGCGACAGGGTGAGACTTGTCCTTGAGAAAGATGAAAAGGGTAAAAACTATGGGAAAGAAGTACATTTTATATAATTCACTGGCGGGCAACGGCAAATGTATGTATGACGTGCAGGCACTTGCAGATACATATCCTGATGCGATACTCAAGAAGATGACAGAGATCGCTTCATATGCGGAGTTCATGGGATCGCTTGCAGAGGATGACGAGGTTATCCTGTGCGGCGGTGACGGAACGCTGAACATATTTGTGAATGACATAAAGGACATGGATGTGAAGAATACCATCTACTATTATGCCTCCGGAAGCGGCAATGACTTTGCAAAGGACATAGGACATAACAGTCATGACACTCCGGATTACCAGATAAATCAGTACATACAGCATCTGCCGGAGGTGACGATCAACGGCAAAAAGTGGCTGTTCATGAACAATGTTGGATTCGGAATAGACGGTTACTGCTGTGAGGAGGGCGACCGCCAGAGGACAAAGAATGAGAAAACTCATAAGAACAAGCCTGTGAACTACACGGCTATAGCTATCAAAGGCCTGCTCTACGCATTCAAACCGAGAAATGCTGTGGTGAAAGTGGATGGAGTCCGTCATGAATATAAAAATGCCTGGCTCGTGCCAACCATGAATGGCAGATATTATGGCGGCGGAATGATGGCTACCCCCGGGCAGGACAGACTGAATCCGGAGCATACAGTTTCGGTTATGGTGTTCCGCGGCAAGGGCAAGCTTGGAACCCTTATGATCTTTCCTTCTATATTCAAGGGAGAGCATGTCAAGTACGAAAAGCATGTTGATATATTCAACGCAAAAGAGGTTGAGGTTGAATTTGATCGCCCGACACCACTTCAGATAGACGGCGAGACGATACTTGGAGTTACATCATACAAAGTTAAAGCGTGGAGCCTGGATCAGAAATAAAAAAGTTTTGAAAATCCGAATAATATAAAGTTCAAAAAACTTGCAAATATGCTGACGTCATTTATACTATTTTAATAGATTGTACGCTGAAAAAGGAGGTATTGTATGCGGGAGATGCGGAGAAGTGACAGGATGATAACAGATCGTGAAGAGATAGTGGATGTACTTGATTCGTGTAAGGTGTTCCGGATGGCGGTTCACGATGAAGAGGGAATGTACATAGTTCCGCTGAATTTCGGTTATACCTACGAGGAGGATGTTCTGAAGCTTTATTTCCACTCTGCCGGTGAGGGCAGGAAGGTGGATGCTCTGGCAGCGGATCCGAAGGTGGCTATAGAGATGGACACAGATCACTATCTGGTTGAGGGACCAAATGCCTGCAGCTTTGGTTATCTCTACAGCAGTATCATGGGAAATGGCACAGCCAGAAAGCTGACAGATCCTGAGGAAAAGTGCGAGGCACTCAACTGCCTTATGAATCATCAGCTTGCGAGAAATACCGAGAATATGAGATCGTTTGACAAGGTAGAAAAGAAGAAGTATAACTACTCAGACCAGATGCTGGCAGCGGTAAATGTGTATGAGATAGTTGTGGAAAATTTTACGTGTAAGTCAAGGCGATAAGTATATGGAATCTATGCAATTGCCATTGTGGTTTAAGGAATTGACGTAAAACATAATACAAATTATAATCAGACAGGATATAATGAAGCGATCATCAAGCAGACTCTTGATGATAAGTGATATAGCAGAAAGGTGAAAACAGGAGATGGATTACAACAAATTAGCGGATTTGATATTTGCAGATATAACAGATACAGTGGATGACCTTGAGAAGAGATTTCCGGAGAGAGATCTTCCAGAGGGAGCAAGGGTAACAAGATTTGCGCCAAGCCCTACAGGATACATGCACATCGGTGGATTGTATGCAGCCATGATCTCAAGAAAGCTTGCAAAGCAGAGTGGCGGCGTGTTCTACCTCAGAATAGAGGACACTGACAGAAAGAGAGAGCTTGAGGACGGTGTAAATGAGATCATCAATTCGCTGAAGAAGTTTGACCTTGGATTTGACGAGGGACCATTTGAGGGCGGTGAGACTATATATGGTCCATATAAGCAGAGTGAGAGAAAAGAGATATATCAGACATGTGTCAAGAAGCTTATGCAGGAGGGATATGCATATCCTGACTTCACAACAGCCGAGGAGCTTGATGAGATCAGGGCAAAGCAGGAGGCTGCAAAGGTTGACATAGGATATTACGGCGAGTATGCAGTAGGAAGAAATCTGACATACGAGCAGATAGAGGAGAAGCTTGCAGCGGGCGAGCCATATGTTGTGAGACTCAAGAGTCCGGGCGAGGCAGGAAAGACTGTTATCTACAGCGATCCTATCAGGGGCAAGATTGAGATGCCTGAGAATATCATGGATGTGGTACTTCTGAAGTCAGACGGAATACCTACATACCATTTTGCACATGCAGTTGACGATCATTTCATGAGGACAAATCTTGTCATCAGAGGTGACGAGTGGCTTGCATCATATCCACTTCACAAGCAGCTCTTTGATCTGTGTGGATTTGCGCTTCCAAAGTATGCGCACATCGCACCTATCATGAAGCTTGAGGTTACAGTGGACGAGGAGGGCGAGCACCAGAGAAAGAGAAAGCTCAGCAAGAGAAAGGACCCGGAGGCTGCGGTTGGCTTCTATGCAGAGCAGGGATTCCCATCAGTCAGCGTGCTTGAGTACCTTATGACAATAGCAAACTCCAACTACGAAGAGTGGCATGCAGCACATGCGGACAAGACAATAGACGACTTCACACTCTCACTCAAGAAGATGCCTGTCAGCGGTGCGCTTTTTGATATGGTGAAGCTCAACGATGTCAGCAAGGAGATGATCTCAAAGCTCACAGCCGAGGAGTGTTACAACCTCATTATGGAGTGGGCAAAGGAGCATGACGAGAACATATATACATTTGGCACACAGGACAAGGACGGCTTCATGAAGACCATCAACCTGTGGAAGATGTCAGGCAAGAAGGTCCGCAAGGATGTCGGCAAATGGTCAGATCTGCGCGCTATGTTTGGTTATCTGTACACTCCCGAGGACGAGTTGGATCTCCAGTATGAGATAGACGAGAAGTACACACCGGAGATGATCACAGAGGTTATCGAGGAGTACAAGAAGGATCTCTTCCTTGACTCAGAAGACTGGTTCTCAAGCATGAAGGTCATGGGCGAGAAGATCGGCTACTGTCCAAATGTCAAGGAGTACAAGCAGAATCCTGACGGATACAAGGGTAGCATCACAGATGTATGTACTATAGTCAGAGTTGCCATCACAGGCAAGCAGAACTCACCTGACCTGTTCACGATCATGAACGTGATCGGAAAAGACAAGACCATGGGTAGACTGGACAAGTTCCTTGCGTGGGTGAATAGATAGGATGTATCAATTGGATGTGCACATTAAGTTGACATAGTCTGTATCGTGTTTGACATAACCATGCAGGAGCGCTCCCGCTCAACTCAGGCTGCAGCGGCACTAGCGCTCGCAGGCTCACTGAGAGCCGGCGCCTTCGTATGTCCTGCATCAGTTAATGTCAAAACGATTACAGATTGTACTATATACTTGTGCACATCCAATTGATGAAGATTGGTTAAAATATATTTAGAAGGGATTGGATTACTATGAACAAGAAGATATATGACGGTTATACATATGTAGACGGTGGCGTGTGCGCGGCCAAGGGTTTCACGGCAAATGGACTTAACTGTGGACTGAACCCTGATAAGAACAAGAATGATCTCGGAATGGTATTTTCAGAGGTGCCATGTGTGGCAGCAGGCGTGTATACACAGAACAAGGTGAAGGGCGCACCGGTCACAGTTACCAAGGAACACCTGAAGAAATCCGGCAACAAGGCACAGGCAGTCATTGTGAACTCCAAGAATGCCAACACATGCAACGCAGATGGAATAGAGAAGGCTGAGAAGATATCCCAGCTTGCAGCGGATGCCCTGGGTATAGATGTGAACCTTGTCATCAATGCTTCAACAGGCGTCATCGGACAGATCATCCCTATCGAGCCATTTGAGGAGCATATGAAAGAACTTGCAGACGGTCTCACAGCAGACGGCAACGACAAGGCGGCAAATGCTATCATGACCACAGACACAGTTGATAAGCAGGTTGCTGTCCAGTTTGATATAGACGGTGTGACATGTACTTTAGGCGGTATGGCAAAGGGAAGCGGAATGATCCATCCAAATATGGCTACAACGCTTAACTTCATCACATCAGACATAGCCATCACATCAGAGCTGATCCAGAAGGCGCTCTCAGAGATCGTAAAGGTTACATACAACTGCCTCTCCGTAGACGGAGATCAGTCCACAAATGATACCCTGACAGTCATGGCAAATGGCCTTGCTGGCAACAAGCTCATCGACACGGAGAACGAAGCTTATGAGAAGTTCAAGAAGGCCCTCTATATAGTTATGGAGTGCATGACCATGATGCTTGCATCAGACGGTGAGGGAGCAACCAAGATGATCGAGTGTACAGTTGCAGGGGCACCTGACCTTGACACAGCCATTATCGTGGCAAAGAGCGTTATCCGTTCCCCACTTACAAAGTGTGCTATGTTCGGCGAGGATGCCAACTGGGGACGTATTCTCTGTGCCATCGGATATGCGGAGGCTGACTTTGATATAGACAAGGTTGCAGTAGATCTCGAGTCGGAATTTGGCGTGGTTCCAGTATGCCGCAACGGCGCAGGCGTACCATTCTCAGAGGAGAAGGCAGCCAAGGTATTGAGCTCAGATGAAATCCACATCAACATAGATCTCGGAATCGGCGATGTTACAGCCAAGGCATGGGGCTGTGATCTGACATATGATTACGTGAAGATCAATGGGGATTATCGTTCATAGTCTTAAATATATACAGTGAGATTTGAATATATAATAACAGAGGTGGGGAGCTTTATCCCCGCCATTGTTTTTTCTGCATTACCGGGAAAATAATAATAAGCAAGATAATAAGTAAGATAGTAAGCAGGATAGAAATGCTATCAGCACAGCAAATAAACAGAGTTTTCCATATCAAAAAATGGATAAATCTTGTAAAATAAATAACATAGTGAAGTAGTGAATAAATAGGTGTTCAAAACGTTGGAGGTTAAATACATGGAAGATAGAGTACTTGACTGGGCAGTATATGAGAAGACAGCCCGTGAGATGGCTGCAGAGGGACTTGTTCTGTTAAAGAACGACAACAAAGCTCTGCCACTTAAGCAGGGAGAGACGGTTTCTGTATTTGGACGTATGCAGAACCATTATTATAAGAGTGGAACCGGTTCAGGCGGTATGGTGAATGTTGCCAGAGTGGTAGGAATCCTTGATGCACTTAACGAGTGCAAAGATGTAAATGTCAATCAGAAGCTGGCAGAGACTTATGCCGCATGGGATGAGGAACATCCTGTGGAGCTGGGACTTGGCTGGGGACAGGAGCCGTGGTCACAGGCAGAGATGCCGGTTACAGAGGAGCTCGTGCAGGAGGCTGCCGGCGAGTCGGATTCGGCCATAGTGATAATCGCTAGGACGGCAGGCGAGGACAAGGACAATACACTTGAAAAAGGAGCATTTATGCTCACTGATATAGAGACTGATATGCTTAGACTTGTCAGAGAGAATTTCCAGAAGATGGTCGTTCTCTTGAATGTCGGCGGTCTTATAGATATGTCATTTCTTGACACGATTTCCCCGGATGCCTGCATGTATGTATGGCAAGGTGGAATGGTCGGAGGATATGGAGTGGCTGATGTCCTCGTAGGAGATGTCAGCCCTTCAGGAAAACTCACAGACACGATAGCCTACGATATCAAGGATTATCCTGCGTATGACAATTTCGGCGGCGAAGAGAGAAACTTCTACGCTGAGGATATCTATGTGGGATACCGTTACTTTGAGACATTTGCAAAGGATAAGGTCAGATATCCGTTTGGATACGGATTGTCATACACAGACTTCAAGATCGGCGTAAAACATGCAAGCCTGGATTTTGAAAAAGGCGTGGCGAATATCTGTGTCAAAGTCACAAATACAGGAAAGAGACTTGGCAAGGAGGTTGTCCAGGTGTACGGTGAGATGCCACAGGGCAGGCTTGGCAAGCCATCCAGAGTGCTCATTGATTTTGCGAAGACAAAGGAGCTTGTTCCGGGACTCAGCGATGAGCTGAAGTTTGAGATTCCGCTTGACCGTATGGCATCATTTGACGATTCGGGAGTCACGGGCCATAGAAACTGTTATGTGCTTGAAGCTGGAGACTACACTATCCATGTAGGAAACAGCATAAGAAATACAACAGAGTGTCTGTTCTTTGAGCTTACCGAGACTGTGGAGCTTCAGAAGCTTCAGGAGGCACTTGCACCATATGAGAAGTTTGACCGCATGAAACCATTCTGTGATGAGAACGGCAGGATGCTTATAGAGTATGAGGAGACACCTCTAGTCACTGTTGATATGTATGACAGGAGAGAGCAGGAGCTGCCGGAGGAGATACCGGTTACCGGTGACAAGGGAATTATGCTTCTTGATGTAAGAGAAGGCAGGGCCACCATGGATGAGTTTATAGCGCAGTTTGATGATGAGGATCTGGCATGCTTTGTCCGCGGCGAGGGAATGGGAAGTTCTCTTGTGACGGCGGGAACAGCGTCAGCATTTGCCGGGGTATCGCCAAATTTGATCGCACATAAGATTCCGTCGGTGTGCTGTGATGACGGACCATCGGGAATGAGACTCGACTCAGGTATGAAGGCATTCTCACTTCCAAATGGCACTCTGTGCGGATCTTCATTCAACCGGGAACTGAATACAAGGCTTTACGCACTTCTCGGACTTGAGATGACAGCAAATAAGGTTGAGGTTCTTCTTGGACCGGGAATGAATATCCACCGTCACCCGCTTAATGGACGAAACTTTGAGTATTTCTCCGAGGATCCATACCTTACGGGTTCCATTGCAACTGCACAGTTAGAGGGACTTAAGTCCAGCGGCGTGTCCGGAACGATCAAGCATTTCTGCGGAAATAATCAGGAGTATCACCGCCATACGACGGACTCGGTCATCTCCCAGAGGGCACTCAGGGAGATATACCTGAAGGGATTTGAGATAGCTGTCAAGTCGGGATATGCCGACTCTGTTATGACAACATATGGTCTGGTAAATGGTCTCTACACCGCAGGAAGTTATGATCTGAATACCACGATACTCAGAAATGAGTGGGGATTTACAGGCGTGGTCATGACAGATTGGTGGGCATCCATCAACCGCAGGGGTATGGAGTCGGATGCAAATGACTTTGCGACTATGATACAGGCACAGAATGACATGTATATGTGCTGCCCGGACGGCTCGAAGAACATGGGCGGAGATAATGTCATAGAGGCACTTCAGGACGGACGTATATTGAGAGCTGAGCTTCAGAGAATTGCAAAGAATGTGTGTAACTTTGCCATGAATACGAATGCATTTAAGCGTCTTGTGGGAGAGCCTGTAGAGGTAGAGATAATAAACCGTCCAAAGCAGGCGGACGATTTTTCAATTGATGATGTGGAATACATCAATGTCGACAGAGATATACTTATAGATCTGACAGAGAAGGCCAGCACCGCCGACACGAATTATGTCATAGCCCTTGATGTTGAACATCCGGGAGAGTATGAGGTGAGCCTGAGGGGAAGCTCGACACTCGAAAAGCTTGCCCAGCTGCCGTGTACCCTGTTTTTCAACGGATTCCCTGTGAGCAACTTCACATTTAACGGAACTGACGGCAAGGATGTTGTGATCAGGAAAGAAGTCAAATTTTACGGCAGATTCAATGTGCTCCGACTGTATGTGAAATCGAATGGACTTGATCTCAAGGATATTAAGTTCAGTTTTGAAAAAGAGTTTTGATCTGAAAATAAATATTGACATAGACTGCCATAGATGGTAACCTAAATTAACTCTTTGCACTGCATATAAATCTACAGTACAAACTGAGCAGACCATTGGTGTAAGCCAAGGAGTCGGGCCATCATGGCAGTGGAATCTTTACATCCACGGGACAGTAGTTACTAATACTGAGTCGTGGGTGTTTTTTTATACTCTTTTAGACATTCTATAAAATCTCCCACATATATTTAGTGATAAGAGCTTTCTGAAATTTATTGATCGCACAGCATCGGTCTTTTGATTAAGGTGATTATCAATAGACTGGTGTTCATTAGGAAAGGATGGCTGATTATATGGAAAGCGCAAACAAAATAAACACGATGGCGGCATCTGCCGTATCAGAGGATGAGTTTAAAAAGGTTGCAAATAAAGTATCGTTTATAACGATAGTACAGAACGTACTGTTGTCAGTATTCAAATTATTTGCGGGAATATTTGCACATTCAAATGCAATGATAAGTGATGCGGTACATTCAGCATCAGACGTGTTCAGCACCATAATAGTGATAATTGGAGTAAAACTAGCGTCGAAGGAATCCGACAAGGAGCATCCTTACGGCCATGAGAGGCTTGAGTGTGTGGCAGCGATCGTGTTGTCTATAGTGCTGCTGTATACCGGTATCAAGATCGGCTCGCAGGCGGTTAAGGACATAATCGGTGGCAATTACCAAAGCCTGCAGAAACCGGGGATGCTGGCACTGGTGGCGGCTGTTGTATCCATTGTCACAAAGGAGATAATGTACTGGTACACAAGACACTATGCGAAGAAGATAGATTCAAGCGCACTTATGGCAGATGCATGGCATCACCGATCAGATGCGCTGTCATCGGTCGGCGCGCTTGTCGGTATCGGTGGTGCGATGATGGGATTCCCGGTTATGGATTCCATTGCAAGTATTGTTATCTTTGTATTCATAGCTAAGGCGGCATACGATATCTTCAAGGATGCCATGGATAAGATGGTGGATCACTCATGCGATGAAGAGACAGAGAAAGAGATGAGGGATTTTGTGCTCGCCCAGAAAGAAGTTCTCAGTGTTGATCTTCTTCACACAAGGATATTTGGCAACAAAATATATGTAGATGTGGAGATAGGTGTAAACGGTTCATATACATTAAGACATGCGCATGAGATAGCGGAAGAGGTCCATGAGGGAATAGAGAAGAATTTTCCAAAGGTAAAGCATGTGATGGTGCATGTCAATCCTGCGGATGTGGCAGAATAATCATAGATTGATAACGCAGAGTAAGGCACGGATCAGATTTGGTCTGTGTCTTATTTTTGTGTGTTGGAAGCTGCAAAACGAGTACCAAACCTGCAAATAGTCAAAAACAATCAAAATAATTCAGAAATCTTCAAAAATATGCAGAATAATGATTGACAATCTTCATTTACGATGATATTATGCATATAGATTGATTGAAAGTGACTGAAATCAAGTAAAAATCACCTTGAAACAATCACAAATAATTGAAAACAGTCAAAAAATATGTTATCCTAAAGAAAAGTTAAAAGCACCGGATGCAGATATATGCATTCTGAAAAGCCACGAAAAAAGAAAATACACAAACACGAAAACACATATACAGGAGACATACTTAAAAGGCAGGAGGCAATTATTATGATGACCGAGGATAGATACACAGCGATTTTAGATGCACTGAAAGAGAGAAAGTCTATGACAGTTGCAGAGTTCACGGAGATCACGGGAGCGTCAGAATCTACTATAAGAAGAGATTTGATAGCTCTGGACGATATGGGTAAGATCAAGAGATTCCATGGTGGTGCCAAGGCGATTGAGCATGAATATATCACCAATGAGGCACCGGTTTCAGCCAAGGCACAGCTCAACGTCGAAGAGAAAAGTGCCATTGCAAAATACGCGGCAACTATGATCAATGATGAAGATTTCATATTTATAGATGCAGGAACCAGCACGGCTCTCATGATCGACTATATCGGCGAAACAAATGCTACATTTGTCACCAATGGAATAGCACATGCCAAGCGGCTTCTCAAGAAGAACCTCAGAACGTATATGATAGGCGGACTTGTAAAGCCGATCACAGAGGCAATCATCGGAGCCGAGGCGGTCAATTCCATGAAAAAGTTCAATTTCACAAAGTGCTTTCTTGGAACAAATGGAATCCATATGGATTATGGATTCACAACGGTCGATGTGGAAGAGGCTATGGTGAAGATGGAAGCGGTGAACAGATCTTATGCCAGCATAGTCCTTGCCGACAGCAGCAAGTTTGACAAGGTGACAGCGGTGACATTTGCGGCAATCGAAAAAGCCTGTATTATCACGGACAGACTTGTAAATGATAAGTACATAGACGCCACAGTTGTAAAGGAGGTACTCAGATAATGATTTATACGGTGACATTCAATCCAGCGCTCGATTATGTTGTCAAGATGGACAGCCTTGAGCTTGGAATGGTGAACAGAAGTAAGTCAGAAACCATATTCTATGGCGGCAAAGGTATCAATGTCTCAACCGTACTTAAGAACATAGGAGTTGATTCCGTAGCTCTCGGTTTTGTTGCCGGATTTACCGGTAAGGAGATCGAGGACGGAGTCAAGACCATGGGAGTTAAGACAGATTTTATCCAGCTGAAGAATGGTCTCAGCAGGATAAATGTCAAGATCAAGGCAGAACAGGAGACAGAGATCAACGGACAGGGACCCGACATTAAGAAAGATGAGCTTCAGCAGATGTTTGACAAGCTGGACAAGCTCCAGTCGGGAGATTGCCTGATACTTGCGGGAACCATCCCTGCTTCACTTCCATCTGACATATACGAGCAGATCATGGAGAAACTTATGAACAGGAACATCGACATCGTGGTGGATGCGACAAAGAATCTTCTGCTCAATGTATTGAAGTTCCATCCATTCCTCATCAAGCCGAATAACCATGAGCTTGGCGAGATGTTTGGAGTAGTCTTAAAGAGCGATGACGAGATCGTTGAGTATGCGAAGAAACTCCAGGTCATGGGTGCAAGAAATGTACTCATATCCATGGCAGGGGACGGAGCAATACTCATCACAGAGACAGGAGAAGTTCACAAGATCGGAGTTCCAAAGGGAACGGTTGTGAACTCAGTAGGTGCAGGTGATTCCATGGTGGCAGGATTTACAGCAAGCTACCTGAAGGATCACGATTATATGGAAGCGCTGAAGAGAGGAACAGCAACAGGAAGTGCAACAGCATTTTCAGAAGGCCTTGCCACAGCGGACAAAGTAGAGGAGCTCTACAAGCAGTTATAGTAAAACGTAGGTTTTCCGTCATGAGAAGGAATACTTACGAGAGAAACCACCGCATGACAGTATATGTGGATGCGGCTGATTATTTAAGAGGAGGTTACGCTTATGAGAATCACAGAGCTTTTATCAAAAGAAAGCATTGCTCTGGGTGTAAAGGTAGATTCAAAGGATGCAGCGATCGACTACCTTGTAAACCTGCACGATGCAGCGGGAAACATCTCAGACAAGAAAATATATAAAGAAGGAATACTTAAGAGAGAGGAAGAGGGCTCAACAGCTATAGGAGAAGGAATAGCGATCCCTCACTCCAAGAACAAGGCGGTCAAGAGACCTGGACTTGCAGCTATGACAGTCCCTGATGGAGTTGATTACGATTCACTGGATGGACAGCCATCAAACCTGTTCTTCATGATCGCAGCACCGGAGAGCGGATCAGATGTACATCTTGAGGTACTTTCAAGACTGTCTATGCTTCTCATGGATGAGGACTTCAGAGCAGAGCTTCTGAAGGCAGCTGACAAGGATGCATTCCTTGCAGTCGTTGACAAATACGAGAACGCAAAGTTCCCAGAGGAGACAGCGGAGAAGACTGAGGAAAAGACGGTTGAGAAGGCTCCTGAGAAGAAAGGGTTCAGAGTACTTGCAGTTACAGCGTGTCCTACAGGAATAGCTCACACATATATGGCAGCCGAGGCACTTGAGAAGGCCGGCGCCAAGATGGGATATGCTTTAAAGGCTGAGACAAATGGCTCAGGCGGAGCAAAAAATATTCTTACTGATGAAGAGATCGCAAATTGTGATGGTATCATAGTTGCGGCTGATAAGAATGTTGAAACAGCAAGATTTGATGGAAAGCCGGTTCTTTTCACAAGAGTAGCAGATGGAATACACAAGCCTGAGGAGCTCATCCAGAAGATCGTGGATGGTCAGGTTCCTGTTCATCACGAGGAGGGCGGCAGAAAAGAGTCAAGCAGTGCAAATGGCAGTGTAGGAAGCAGAATATACAAGCATCTTATGAACGGAGTATCACACATGCTCCCATTCGTAATCGGCGGTGGTATCCTCACAGCTCTTGCATTCCTTATAGATACACTTTGCGGATATGGTGCAACAGGTGGTGCCAATTTCGGTTCCATGACGCCGCTCTCAGCATTCTTCAAGTATGCCGGTGGCCTGGCGATGGGCGTGATGGTTCCAGTACTTGCAGGATTTATAGCAGAGTCCATAGCGGACAGACCGGGACTTGCGGTTGGTTTCCTAGGTGGTATCCTGGCATCTTCCGGTAATGCAGCACTATCAGGTTATGTATGGGCAGGAGATAACCTTGGCGGATTCCAGTCATTTATATCAAAGTTTGGTTTCGTCGCAGAAGGCGGCGGAAACACAGTATCAGGCTTCCTCGGCGGTATCGCAGCAGGTTTCCTTGCAGGATATGTGGTTCTTCTTCTTAGAAAGATCTGCTCCAAATTCCCTAAGTCGCTGGAGGGAATCAAGCCAACACTTATATATCCACTTGTTGGTATGTTTATAGTTGCAGTACTTATGATATTTATACTCAATCCGATTATTGGATTGATCAATACAGGACTTTCAGATATGCTGACAGCCCTTGCAAATAAAAACCTTCTCATCCCACTTGGAATCATCCTCGGAGGTATGATGGCGATAGACATGGGCGGTCCTATCAACAAGGCAGCTTACGTATACGGAACAATGGTTCTGGCAACAGCGTCAGAGCTTGTAGCAGGTGGCGCACAGCTCTCAGACCCGGCAGTTCAGGCATGCTATATCTCAATGGCATCAGTGATGATAGGTGGTATGGTACCTCCACTCGGAATTGCCCTTGCATGCATCTTCTTCCCTAAGAAGTTCACAAAGGCAGAGAGAAACTCAACAGTATCAAACATCGTAATGGCGTGTGGATTCATCACAGAGGGCGCAATACCATTTGCAGCAGCAGATCCACTCCACGTAATACCATGTACACTCGTAGGCGCAGCAGTTGCAGGTGGAATGTCAGCAGCGTTCAAATGTACACTGATGGCACCTCACGGCGGAATTTTCGTATTCGCAACCGTAGGCAACTGGTTACCATATATTATCTCATGGCTTGTTGGATCAGTGATCACATGTATCATGCTCGGTCTTATCAAGAGAAATGTGCAGGAGTAAAAAAATGCACAAAAGTAATGCACAAAAAACGACAGAATGTTATAATTTATACAATTGGGGTTTGTGAAAATCTGTCGGATATATGGAATAACGAAAAAGGTGTGGGGAACATCTGGCTGTGATACCATATAACAGAAAAATGCAGATCAAATGTTTTTACAAAATTCTGCTAAATCCGAGGGTTGATAAGAAACAGAACCATAAAGCAGATAATTACAAGTCACAATATATTATTAAACAAAACAAGGGCCGCTTATGTAACACAAATTCTGCAAATGATATATACAATCACTTGCAGTCGTATAATGATCATTGCGGCCCGTATTAGAAAAGGAGAAGATTATTATGGTAGCACAGACAGTAAAAGTAGTAAATGAACAGGGACTTCATATGAGACCAGCAGGAGTGTTTGCAAAGGAGATGACAAAGTTCTCATGCGCAGTAACTCTCGACGTAGCAGGCAAGAAGATCAATGCCAAGAGCGTGATGCTGATCATCGCAGCATGCATCAAGTGTGGTGCTGAGGTTACAGTAGAGTGTGATGGTGCAGACGAGAAGGAGGCTCTTGCAAAGGCAGTTGAGCTCATCGAGTCAGGATTCGGCGAGTAGAGCGAGTAGATGTTCTAACGTCGCAGTAGGAAAATGATAAGTGAAATCTGATATCAGACTTCAGTAAATGTTACGGACAAATGGTACTCAGATTGAGTACCATTTGTTGTATATAAAATAATTGGAGGTTTTCTTATGAAAAAAGGAATCGCGGGTTCAGCCGGCTACGGCGTTGGAAAGGTTGTGATCATATCTGACGCAAAGCCGGAATATGAGAACAGAACGATCACAGATACAGATGCAGAGATCAAGAGATATGACGATGCAGTTGCAGCGTTTACAGAGAAGACTCATGCCATGGCAGAGGCTATGAAGGAGAGTGTCGGAGAGCACAATGCCGAGATACTTGAAGGACACATACTTCTCCTCACAGATCCGGGGATGGATGAGATAACAAAAGGTGCCATCATGAGCGGAACCTGTGCAGAGGCGGCATTTGAGAGTACATGTGACATGTTTGCAGGAATGTTCCAGATGGCGGATGATGAGCTCACAAGACAGAGAGCAACGGATATCGGCGACATCAAGGTGAGAATGCTCAAGATACTTACTGGCACGCCGGACGTGAACATATCAGAGGTTCCAGCCGGAACGATTCTTGTGGCTGAGGATCTCACCCCATCCATGACAGCGGGAATCGTCAAGGAGAATGTGGCAGGAATCATCACTGCGGTTGGTGGCAAGACATCCCACTCAGCTATTCTTGCGAGGGCACTTGAGATACCGGCGGTACTCAGTGTGGACGGAATAGTTGACAAGGTTTCGGATGGCATGACAGCAGTAGTTGACGGATGCGATGGAATCTGCATACTTGATCCGTCCCAGGAAGAGATAGAGAAATATCAGGCAAAGAGAGAGAAGTATCTTAGCGACAAGGCACTTCTCGAGGTATACAGAGGCAAAGACACAGTCACAGCTGGCGGTGTAAAGGTACATCTGTATGGCAATATCGGTAATCCGGAGGATGCAAAGCAGGTTGCTGCATGTGATGGAGAGGGCGTTGGCCTTTTCAGAACAGAGTTCCTGTTCATGGGCGCATCGGAGCTCCCATCTGAGGAAGAGCAGTTCCAGGCGTACAAGGCGGCTGCCGAGACCATGGAGGGCAGAGAAGTCATCATCAGAACCCTTGATGTGGGTGGTGACAAGGATATCCCATACCTTGGACTTGAGAAAGAGGACAATCCGTTCTTAGGTTTCAGAGCAGTGAGATATTGTCTGCAGAATAAAGATTCATACAGAGTACAGCTGAGGGCACTTCTCCGCGCAAGTGCATTTGGCGATATCAAGATCATGGTACCGCTTGTCACATGTGTTGATGAGATCAGAAGCGTGAAGGCTCTTGTTAAGGAGCTCATGGCTGAGCTTGATGCAGAGAATATAGCATACAATAAGGATATCCAGGTCGGTGCAATGATAGAAACTCCTGCGGCAAGTCTCATAGCAGACCTGCTCGCAAAGGAGGCAGACTTCTTCAGTATAGGCACAAATGACCTGACACAGTACACCATGGCGGTCGACAGAGGCAATGCAAAGGTTGCGTATCTGTACTCGTCCTACAATCCTGCAGTTCTCCGCTCCATGAAGAATATCATCGAGGCGGCAAATGCAGCGGGCATCATGGTAGGCATGTGCGGTGAGGCAGCAGCAGATCCGTTGCTCATACCTCTCCTTATATCATTTGGACTGGGAGAGTTTTCAGTCAGTGCCACTTCAGTCCTTGCGACAAGAGGAACGATAGCCAAGTGGTCGAAGGCTGAAGCAGATGAGTTGGCAGCAAAGGCACTCTCACTTGCAACAGAGACGGAGGTTGCGGAACTTCTCAAAGCAAATGCAAGATAGATAAAAGTGCACAATATGGCTTGGTAAAAATATGAGTACATTTTTGTATGGTTCATGTGTTTGAGAAATCAATAATGAACAAAAACCATGACTCTTAGTGACTATTTTCACGAAAATAAAAAAAGTCGGCATTTTTAACTGGAAAAAGTGCCGATTTTTTTGTTACAGTATAATTAGTAGTAGGAAGAACACATAGTGAACAGAGTCAGCCTTGCAGATCGAAACAGACAAGTGCATCATATCGTAATTTTAGTGAGTTTGTTTTAACAGTATTGTAGATGGAAATAATATGGATAGGAGGATGTAATAATGTTTGAGAATGAAAAAGTAAACCATGTGAAGTTTGGTGAAGGCAGTGTGATGGAATGTGATGGAAGCCATATAAGAATTGTATTTTCTTATAATAATGTAGAAAAGACATTTGCCTATCCGGGAGCATTTGATAAGTTTGTCACCTTCCAGAGCAAAGAGGCGCAGCAGGTAGCGGAGAGCGAGCTTGAGCAGATAAGGCTGAACCAGAAAAAGCTGGAGGGAATGAAGAAGCTTATAATTCAGGAGAACGAGAGAAGGAAAGAGGAAGCACTCAAGGCCAAGGCGAAGAGAAAGAGACAGTAATATAAAGTAAGATATAATAGTCCCTGCCAGAGAGAAAATTTTCTCTTTTGGCGGGATTTTTTGCACCTGAGGATAATTTTTAGAACAGTGCTATTTTTACATATACCTTGATTTTGTTGATATTTTTTGCTAAATTAAGTACGTACGTGTATAAATAGGGGCGTTTGCACCCATTTACAGAATAAAATGATCATAACAGTCAGAATTTGGCTGTCGGAAAGGACGGAGCACAGAGTGTATAAGATTACTAAGGTTGAACAGTTGACAGAGACCATATACCTCATGGACGTGGTTGCACCACGAGTTGCAAATAAATGTCTTCCGGGACAGTTTGTAATTGTCAGAGGTTCAGAGGATGGAGAGAGAATCCCTCTCACTATCTGCGATTACTCAAGAGAGGACGGAACCATCACTATAGTATTCCAGGTAGTTGGAGCTGCTACAGAGATGATGAAGAATAAGAAGGTTGGAGATTCATTTGCGGATTTCGTTGGACCACTTGGATGTCCATCAGAGTTCTGCAAGGAGGATATAGAAGAACTCAAGAAAAAGAAGATCCTCTTCGTTGCAGGTGGTGTTGGAACAGCGCCTGTATACCCACAGGTAAAGTGGCTCCACGAGCAGGGCATCGAAGCTGACGTCATCGTCGGAGGAAGAAACAAGTCACTCATCATTCTTGAGGATAAGATGAAGAAGGTAGCCGGCAACCTGTATATCACGACAGATGACGGTTCATATGGAAGCAAGGGTGTCGTTACAAATGAGATCCAGAAGCTTGTAGACGCTGGCAACAAGTATGATGTGTGTGTTGCCATCGGCCCTATGATCATGATGAAGTTCGTATGTAAGCTCACAAAGGAGCTTGAGATCCCTACAGTTGTCAGCCTTAACCCTATCATGGTAGACGGAACAGGTATGTGTGGTGCCTGCCGTGTAACAGTAGGCGGAGAGGTTAAGTTCGCATGTGTAGACGGACCAGAGTTCGACGGTCACAAGGTGAACTTTGAGGAGGCTATGCAGCGTCAGCAGCTCTACAAGACTGTAGAGGGCAGAGCATTCCTTGCAGCAAAAGAGGGCGATACACATCATGGCGGATGTGGAAACTGTGGAGGTGACAAGTAATGGCTATAGAAGTAGATGTTTGGAAGAGAGTGCCGGTTCGCGAGCAGGAGCCACAGGTACGTGCAAAGAATTTTGAAGAGGTTTGTTACGGATATAATGAAGAGGAGGCTATGGCTGAGGCTTCAAGATGTATAGGATGTAAGAACGCCCCATGTATGAATGGCTGTCCTGTATCTATCAATATCCCTGGATTTATAGCTCAGGTCAAGGAAGGCAACTTTGCTGAGGCATTCAAGATCATCAGCGAGTCATCAGCACTTCCTGCTGTATGTGGCCGTGTATGTCCACAGGAGACACAGTGTGAGCAGAAGTGTATCAGAGGAATCAAGGGCGAGGCGATATCCATCGGTAAGCTTGAGAGATTTGTTGCTGACTGGGCCCGTGAGAACGGAATCAAGCCAGAGCCTGCAAAGGAGATGAATGGTCACAAGGTGGCGGTCATCGGATCAGGCCCTTCAGGTGTGACAGCAGCCGGAGATCTTGCAAAGATGGGTTACGATGTAACTATATTCGAGGCACTTCACCAGCCGGGCGGAGTTCTCGTATACGGAATACCAGAGTTCCGTCTTCCAAAGGAGAAGGTAGTTGCCAAGGAGATCGAGAACATCAAGTCACTTGGTGTTAAGATAGAGACAAATGTAGTAGTAGGAAAGTCAGTCACAATCGACTCACTCCTTGAGGATGAGGGATTTGACGCAGTGTTCATCGGATCAGGTGCAGGACTTCCTAAGTTCATGGGTATCCCAGGCGAGAATGCCAACGGCGTATTCTCAGCAAATGAGTACCTCACAAGAAGCAACCTCATGAAGGCATTTGACGAGAATTCAAATACACCTATCATGAGAGGTAAGAAGGTTGCCGTTGTCGGTGGTGGAAATGTTGCTATGGATGCAGCAAGAACAGCACTCAGACTTGGCGCTGAGACGCATATCGTATACAGACGTTCAGAGGAGGAGCTCCCAGCCAGAGTTGAGGAGGTTCATCATGCTAAGGAAGAGGGAATCATATTTGATCTCCTCACAAACCCAACAGAGATCCTTGAGGATGAGAACGGCTGGGTATGCGGTATGAAGTGTGTGAAGATGGAGCTCGGTGAGCCAGACGCATCAGGCAGAAGAAGACCTGTTGTGATTCCAGATTCAGAGTTCACAATGGACGTTGACACAGTAATCATGTCACTTGGAACTTCACCAAACCCACTTATCTCATCTACAACAGAGGGACTTGAGACAAACAAGTGGAAGTGTATCGTTGCAGAAGAGGCAAACGGACAGACAACCAAGGAAGGCGTATATGCCGGTGGCGATGCCGTAACAGGTGCTGCAACAGTTATACTTGCAATGGAAGCTGGTAGAGCTGGTGCAAAGGGAATTGATGAGTACATCAAGAACAACAAGTAATAATTATATAGAGTCATAAAACGAGGCTGATGTGTATAGGGAATACTTTACATCAGCCTTTTTTGATAAAATAACTTAGATGACAGATATTCAAAAGGGAGGAAATAAATTGGGGAATATAAAGAAAATGATATCAGTGATACTGGTAGTGGTATGTGTGTTTGCGTTTACAGCGTGTGGTAAGACTGAGACGCTGGATGGAAAATGGGTGCTTGTAAAAAGTGAGACATCAGATGGCAAGACGTATAAGGTCAAGGGTGAGGACACAAAAGAGATCTATGAAATAAGTGGTGATACTGCAACATTTTACTATTCCGGTAAGGCGATGGGGGATAAGACTATCAATCTGCAGGTGGAACAGACGGGGGATAATCAGTACAACTTTAAGATGACGGATACTCTTAGCTTTTCAACGGGCACGATAGATGGAAAATATCTGAAATGCACCATAGGAGATACGATATTTATATATGAGAAGGATTAGAAGGTTGAACATAGAAATAACAGTAAAGACTTGTAGGAAAAAACGTGACGAACAGGGGGAAACGATATGTACGATGAATTTGCAAAATGGTTAGACCGGATATTGGACGAGAATATGCCGCTGCCGGGGGTGGCGATCAACTTCAATATATATGAAGAGGTGGACTTGCATTGGTCGATCCAGTTGATAAGTTCAACTTATTTTGACGAGGAGGACGAGGACTGGAATTGTTACGAGGAGTTCACGACAGGGGAAGATCTGTACGAATGGCAGCAGGGTGTAGGCTGGGAGAAGATACTTGATATTTCCTGTGAGATGATCAGAAAGTATCTCACAGAAGGAAAATATGCTGAGAAACTTAAGAAGTACGAGGCTGTTGCCGCTGGATTCGTGGACGGCGATGTGGAAATCCTGTACAGAAGATAGAGTGTTATGGAAACTAGTATGTAGTAGAAAATTGAAAATCTAGTGGGTAGTAGGAAATCGAGTGAATTGTGGGAAAACGAAAGCATTATAAGAAATAATGCACGTTGTATGAAAATGTGTGAGTTGTAGAAATATAGTAAGTATTGCAGAAAAATTGTGATAGGTGGGTGACAACATGAAAACTTTATATGTATCAGATCTGGACGGTACGCTTCTTCGCAGCGATGAGACCACATCCGAGTATACAAACAGTGTAATCAATAATCTGACAGATAGAGGAATGATATTCTCTTATGCCACGGCGCGCTCCCTTATCACAGCTAAGAAGGTGACAAGCGGACTGCGGGCAGAAATTCCACTGATCGTATACAATGGGGCGTTTATCGTAGACAATGTTACCGGTGAAGTCCTTGCTGCAAATTACTTTGATGAATCGGTAGGATCAGTGCTTGACGATCTGTTCGGTAATCAGATATTTCCGATAGTGTATGCGCGGATAGATGGCAAGGAGAAATTTTCGTATGTTCCGGAGCTGTGCACAGATGGTATGAAGAAATTCCTGCTCAGCAGGCAGGGGGATGTCAGGACAAATATCGTAAAGTCAGCAGAGAACTTGAAAGTGGGAGATATTTTCTACATAACCTGCATTGACAGTCCGGAAAAATTAAAACCGTTGTACGATAAGTATAAGGATAAATTTCACTGTGTATATCAGAAAGACATTTATACAGATGAACAATGGCTGGAGATCATGCCGTTTGCAGCATCTAAGGCAAATGCAATAAAACAGTTGCAGGAACTTCTGGAATGCGACAGGGTGGTTGCCTTTGGAGATGGCAGGAATGATATAGATATGTTTGAACTTGCTGACGAAAGCTACGCAGTGCAAAATGCTGATGAACAGCTAAAAAGGTATGCCACATCGGTTATATCATCAAATGATGAGGATGGGGTGGCGCACTGGCTTGAGGATAATTATATCGTAAAATGACGAAAACTTATGGGTAAAAATCCAGGTTGGGTATAACGGTAAATATACATAAAAATCAGGTTGTAATTTGCGCAGAGCAGGGTATATAATGACACTACACATTTATAATCTTAAGTAAATATGCTAATATGATTGTGAAACACAAGTTGCACCACGAGATAAGGTGCTTGAATAGGGAAAAGGACAATTGCGGTTATGTAGGATAATATTGTAATTGCCTTAGAAAGTGAGAAGGAGAAGACATCTTATGGAAAAGAAAGAACTGATATACTACAGACTGGATGAGGTGGATGAGAAGATACTTGCCATGCTTCAGGACAATGCACGTGTATCACTTAAGGATATAGGCGCTGAGGTGTCCATGTCACCTACAGCAGTTGGAACAAGAATAGACAGGATGCTTGCCGAGGGCGTGCTTGAGGGATTTACGACCAAGCTCAACCCGGAGGCTATGGGTCATTATATCAAGGCATTTATCAATCTGGAGGTTTCACCTGAGCAGAAGGCTGAGTTCTATCCATATATAGACAGCGTGTTAAATGTTGTGGAGTGCAACTGTGTGACAGGAGATTACTCAATGCTCATTGAGGTACGTTTCAAGACAACAGCAGATCTCGATCATTTTGTTGGTGAACTTCAGAGATTTGGCAAGACAAAGACTCAGATCGTATTCTCCACAAATGTAAAGCACAGATGCAGATACTGGAAGAATGATCTTCACCACGATGAGGAGAAGAAGTAAAAAGTGAAAACTGTGTCGAAAAGACTTTAGACGTTTAACTCAGCGGGAAATACCCCAAAACAAGAAGAATGTTTATAAATAATAAGCTTAATTGATAAAAACAGGGGAAAATTAAGCAAAAACAAAAAAATACTTAGATTTCACAAGTTTTTTCTTTACAATCTTAATTTCCTATACTATAATAGGGAGCGTGGTCAGAAAATAATTAACAGGTCACGATATATAATCAGTTTAGGAGGATTTTTACTATGTCATATGTTGATGAAGTACTCGAGATAGTACAGAAGAAGAATGCAGATCAGCCTGAGTTCTTACAGGCAGTAACAGAGGTTCTTGATTCACTCAGACCTTGCATCGAGGCAAATGAGGAGCTTTACAGAAAGAATGCTATCCTCGAGAGAATCACAGAGCCAGATAGACAGCTCATGTTCAGAGTACCATGGGTAGATGACAACGGACAGGTACAGGTCAACAGAGGTTTCCGTGTACAGTTCAACAATGCCATTGGACCATACAAGGGAGGTCTCAGACTTCACCCATCAGTAAACCTTGGTATCATTAAGTTCCTTGGTTTCGAGCAGGTTTTCAAGAACTCACTTACAACACTTCCAATCGGTGGTGGTAAGGGTGGTTCAGACTTCGACCCTAAGGGTAAGTCAGACAGAGAGATCATGGCATTCTGCCAGAGCTTCATGACAGAGCTTTGTAAGTATATCGGTGCTGATGTCGATGTTCCAGCTGGAGATATCGGAACAGGTGCTAGAGAGATCGGTTTCATGTTCGGTCAGTTCAAGAGAATCCGTGGATCATACGAGGGAGTTCTTACAGGTAAGGGACTTACATATGGTGGATCACTTGCTCGTACAGAGGCTACTGGTTACGGACTGCTTTACCTTACAAACGCACTGTTAAAGGATCATGACATTGATATCGCAGGCAAGACTTGTGCAGTATCAGGTGCTGGTAATGTTGCAATCTACGCAATCCAGAAGGCACATCAGTTAGGTGCTAAGTGTGTTACATGTTCAGATTCTACAGGTTGGATCTACGATCCAGAAGGAATCGATGTTGCACTTCTTAAGGAAGTTAAGGAAGTTAAGAGAGCACGTCTTGATGCTTATGCTGCTGCTAGACCATCAGCTGAGTACCATGTAAAGAAGGATGCAAATGATCACGGCGTATGGTCAATCAAGTGTGACCTTGCTCTTCCATGTGCTACACAGAACGAGCTTAACCTTGACGATGCTAAGATGCTTGTTGCAAACGGCGTTATCTCAGTAACAGAGGGCGCTAACATGCCTACAACTCTTGAGGCTACTAAGTACCTTCAGGAGAATGGTGTTCTCTTCGTTGGTGGTAAGGCTGCAAATGCAGGTGGTGTTGCTACATCAGCTCTTGAGATGAGCCAGAACAGCGAGAGACTTTCATGGACATTCGAGGAAGTTGATGGCAAGCTCAAGGGAATCATGGAGACAATCTACGCTAACATCTCAGATGCAGCAAAGAGATACAACATGACAGTTGGCGGAAACACAGACTATGTTGCAGGTGCTAACATTGCCGGCTTCGAGAAGGTTGTTGACGCTATGCTTGCTCAGGGTGTTTGCTAATCATAAGCATTTGGCGAGAGCCACATCTTCAAATCAACTAGACATAAGATTATAATATAAGACTATAGACGTCCATCTGTGGAGTGATCCGCAGATGGGCGTTTTTGCGTTGCGGCTGTCTTCGGTGACTCCTGTTGGTGTAATCTCTATGTTGTATATCCAATCACGTTTGTCTACCCTCACTTTGACTTTGCTTCCATCGTGCACGCCGCGCCAAGCACGATAAGGGCGCCTAACTCTCTGCGGCGGCACAGAAGCGTCAAAGTTCGGTCGCCGGCACTACCGATTGGATATACAACGTAGAGAATACACACCAACAGGAGTCACCGAAGACAATTTTTTATATTTAAAGTTCGTTTAAGTTTTACAGGCTATTATAGCATCATCAAGAGGAGATAAGACAAGAAAGGATGATGCTTATGGCAGACAACACGTTTAAAAGATATGAACTTAAGTACATGTTAGATAGAGAACAGTACGAGCAGATAATGAGCGAAATGATAAGGTATATGCAACCGGACAGGTTTGCACATAGCCAGATCATTAACATATATTTCGACACTCCTTCCCACAGGCTCATCAGAGACTCCATAGAAAAGCCGGTTTACAAAGAAAAGCTCAGGCTCAGAAGCTATGGAGTCCCGGATGACGATTCAGAGGTTTTTATTGAGCTCAAGAAGAAATACAAATCTGTTGTGTACAAAAGAAGGCTGGAGGTGCCTGAACAGGAGGCCATGGATTATCTGGTGGGCGGCCAGCCGCTGCACAAGGATTGTCAGATCGGCAGAGAGATCGATTATTTCATGCAGGTATACAAAGATCTGGAGCCTGCGGTGGTTCTCTCGTATGAGAGAGATTCCTACAAAGGGATAGATGATCCGGAGCTCAGGATCACGTTTGATTACAATATACTGTGGCAGAATGATGATCTGACACTTCAGAAAGAACCATATGGGCACAAGGTCATACCAGAATATAAGGTGTTGATGGAGATCAAGATGGCAGGTGGGTTCCCGCTGTGGCTGTCACATCTGCTGACAAAGTATGGAGCATACAAGACGTCATTTTCAAAGTATGGAGAGGCGTATAAACAGATGGTAGGCTGACATAAGTGGATCATATACATTTAAAGCCAGAAACTAAAAAAGACGAATTATTTAAATGATAAAGTGGCAAACATAGACAGGAGGAGATAGAAGATGACAGGATTATTTGACAGTATATTTGGAACGGCGACAACGATAACGGTGCAGGAGTTTCTGATCTGCATAGCGGTATCTCTTGTGATAGGCGTATTCCTTGCAGGGGTGTACGCGTTTAGGAGTAAATATACACAGAGCTTTTTGGTGACATTGGCACTTATACCTGCGGTTGTGTGCGTGGTGATCATGATGGTAAATGGCAATGTTGGCGCGGGTGTTGCTGTGGCAGGTGCATTCAGCCTTGTAAGGTTCAGATCGGTTCCAGGTTCGGCAAAGGAGATATGCGCCATATTCCTTGCGATGGGAGCAGGACTTGTGACCGGAATGGGATTTATAGGATATGCAGTATTATTTGCCGCCATACTAGGCGGAGCGATGTTCATTTGCAGCCTTACTGGATTTGGCGGCGGAAGGGATGAAGAGAGAGCCCTGAAGATCACCGTGCCTGAAAATCTCGACTATACAGAGGCATTTGATGAGATACTTGCCGACTGTACAGACAGTTACAGACTGATAAATGTGAAGACGACCAACATGGGAAGCCTGTTCAAGCTTACATATGTGGTGAAGCTTAAGAAGCACACAAATCAGAAGAATATGATAGATAAGCTCAGAGTGAGAAATGGCAACCTTGAGATCATGCTGGCACAGGTGGATTCGGGGGACATGACATTGTAGAAGTCAGTTGATAAGGCAGATACTTAGTAAGGAGATGATCGTATGAGGAAGAATAAATATATGAGACATAGAGCGGAAATCCGCAAATGTCTGGCTATAGGGTTGACAGCGGCCATGTGCATGGCAATGCTTGTCGGATGTTCAACCAGCCAGAGCACAAGCTCGACTTCTGATACTGAGGTGACAAGTGATGTGAGCACAGAGACGGACGCTGATAAAGAAAGCCCAAATGGCAGTGCGGATGCAGAGAATACCAGTGTAAAGACAGAGATGACTGTGGAGGAAATGCAGGCGGCTATAGATGAAGCCATGAGCGATGCGGCTATAGATATAACAGATATGTTCACGAAGTGGGATCTGGCGGGAAACTATGATGAGAGCGATGCTGTAAAGATAACATTATCGGGAAAGACAGCCGCATGTAATAGTTCAAATGTTCAGATCGAGGATGGAGTGGTGACGATCAAAGCGGCCGGTGTATACGTTCTGTCAGGGACATTCACAGACGGCACCATCGTGGTGGATGCGGGCGATGACGATAAGGTTCAACTTGTACTTGACGGAGTATCGATCACGGCTGCGGACTATGCGGCTATATATGCAAAGAACGCTGACAAGGTATTTGTTACGTTGGCGGAAGGGGCAGGGAACAGTCTTACGGTATCCGGAGACTACGTCCAGACGGATGACAATAATGTGGACGCTGTGATATTTGCCAAATGTGATCTCACACTTAATGGCACTGGAAGCCTGACGGTCAAGGATAACACGGGACATGGAATCGTGTCCAAGGATGACCTGGTGGTTACAGGCGGCACTTATACCATATACAGTCAGGATCACTGCCTGAACGGCAAGGATAGCGTGAGAATTGCGGATGGAACATTTAACCTGAGTTGTGATGAGGATGGTATACATGCGGGAAATGACGACCAGCAGGATGGATATGTATATATAGAAGGCGGAGATATCAACATATCGGTTGGCGATGACGCGATCCGTGCGGAGGGACTTCTGATAATAACTGGTGGAGATATAGATGTATCTAAGAGTTGTGAGGGGGTAGAGGGGGATAAGATCCTTGTGACTGGCGGTGATATAGATGTGATATCCAGTGATGACGGCTTCAATGCAGCTGGAGGCAGCTCAGGCTCGGGAGACAACCATGATGGTTTTGGAGGCGGCCCAGGTATGGGCGGAGTGGACATGGATGCCGACAATGATGCATATATTCTTATAACAGGAGGAACGATAAATATAAATGCCAACGGTGATGGAATAGATTCCAATGGCTACATTGGAATTACAGGAGGCAGCGTGTATGTACTTGGTCCTTCTGACAATGGCAATGGCGCGATGGACTACGGAATCTGTGCTGCGATAACAGGCGGCGAGATCGTAGCTGTGGGTGGTTCCGGTATGGCTCAGGGATTTGGAGATGAGTCCACACAGTGCTCGGCTCTTGTTAACTTTGATGAGTGGGTTGACGCCGGCGAAACGATCACACTTACTGATTCAGATGGCAAGGAGGTGCTCAGCTATAAGGTGGATAAGAAATTTAACTCGGTTGTTATCAGCACATCAGACATGAAACAGGGGGATAACTACACTTTGACTGTCGGTGACCAGAGCAGTACATTTACACTGGATGATATTACATACAGCGAGGGCTCAGGCGGAATGCAGAGACCGGGCGGCAATTTAGATAATGGCGGAATGCAGAGACCGGGCGGCAACTCAGATGATGGAAATATGCAGAGACCAGGTGGCAATTCAGATGATGGAAATATGCAGAGACCAGGCGGCAACTCAGATGATGGAAATATGCAGAGACCAGGTGGCAATTCAGATGATGGAAATATGCAGAGACCGGATGGCGATTCAGATAATGGGCAGAATGACAGCGCAAATGGCAGTTCACAGAACAAAGACAATAGTTCGAGCTCAGACAGCATGAGCATATAGAAGATAATTCCAGACGCTTTAATAGCCGAAAACAGTTGATTAATTTGCAAAAATGCTTAATATTATAAAGACATGAGATTTTTGTAGTTAATACACAGTTGGTAAAAAGAGCAGATACCCAATATGACTGGAAGGAGAAAACATATGAAGTTATATGTTGCAAGACATGGAGAGACGGAATGGAACAGACTTAATAAGGTCTGTGGCAGGACAGATTCCCATCTTACAGATAAAGGACTTCAGCAGGCACAGCTCCTTGCAGAGAGATTGGATAGCTGCTCTATTGACGTGATAATAGCATCGCCGCTCTCCAGGGCACAGGAGACAGCACGAGCGGTGGCGGAGAGAAAGCATTTGCCGGTACTTACGGATGAAAGGCTTATAGAACAGGATTACGGTGTGTATGAGGGTGTCCAGAGGGACGACAGGGATTTCCTGAACAATAAAAGAATGTTCGCATACAGATATCCTGGTGGAGAATCCATGATGGATATTGCCAGGAGAACGTACGATCTGATAATTGAAACCCGCGAGACCTATCCGGATTCGTCGGTACTGTTTGTTTGCCATAACGGAATATGCAGGGTGATATGCAGCTATTTCATGGATATGACCAACGAGGAGTATTTTGGATTCAGTCAGGACAATTGTGGGTACAATATCTACGAGTGCTGATCTGAGAAGGAGTGTTTTATAATATGAAGGAATTGCTTATAGATTCATTTAAGGATGCACTGTTTGATACGGTGAAGCTCATCCCGTTTCTGCTCATCACCTATGTGGTCATGGAGTGGCTTGAGAGAAAAACTGCAGGCCGACAGGCACATGTGCTTGGAAAGGCAGAGAAGCTTGGGCCATTGATTGGCGGAGTGCTGGGAATAGTGCCACAGTGCGGATTTTCACTTATGGCATCCAACCTGTACAGCGGAGGCGTGATAGGGGCGGGCGTGCTCATAGCCGTGTTCATGTCAACCTCGGACGAGATGCTGCCGATCATGCTGTCAAATGACGCGATAAGCGCGGGGACAATAGTGAAGATCCTTGCGACAAAGGCGGTCATAGCCGTAATAACAGGCTATATAGTAGGATTTGTGCTGGACAGACTGAGAAAGCCGGTCCAGGTAAAGAAGATAGATCCAGTCCACAGACATGGCGGACATGATGAACACGAACACCATGTCGGACATGTGCACAGTGACGCTGCAAAAGCGGCAGAAAGCTCCATACATACACAGAATATAGTGTACAAGGATGCTGCTGAGAAGAAAGGAAAGGGACATGTGCATGACTATGTCCATGAGCACAGTCACGACCACGGACATTTGGGAGAGAAGAATATCCATGAGGTGTGCGAACAGGAACACTGCGACTGCGAGGGTGGAATATTCAGATCTGCTCTGGTGCACACTGCAAAGATTGCGATATTTATATTTATATTCTCACTTGTGATAAATGTGATCATAGAGGCTGTAGGAGAGGAATCCATAGCCCGCATATTCAATGATGTGCCTGTGCTTGGAGAGGCGGCAGCAGCGTTGGTGGGTCTTATTCCTAACTGTGCGGCATCAGTCATAATAACCGAGCTGTATCTTCAGGGAATACTCAGCGCGGGTGCTATGATGTCAGGACTTCTGGTGAGTGCAGGAGTAGGCCTTGTGGTGCTCTTTAGGATGAACAGGCATAGACCTGCGGAGAATATAAGGATAGCAGTGGTGCTGTATGCTGCAGGACTTGCGTGGGGACTCATAATAAATGCTCTTGGAATCACATTTTAGCAGAGTGTAGAGAAAATAAATGTAAGCGATGCGCAGTGACCGCATTGCAATAAAGTAAAAAAAGGCTGCGAAAAAACTCAATCGAGTTTTTTCACAGCCCCTTGTGTGTGTGTGTTGTTACTTTGTGCGTTTCTTACCGCAGACAGGACAGATATCCTGATCCGTAGGCTGTCCGCATCCCCAGCAGATCCAAGTGTCCCCTTCACTGGATGGTTGCTCCGCCAGCTTTTGTGTCGGCTTCATCTTGAAGTTTTTGGAAACAATCTCCACATTGCCGTCCTCGTCAAGAGTAGTCTTGATATCTGCGGCGGCGGGAGTTGTGTCCGATGAAATATTTTTCTTCTTTTTCCCAAATCCAAATCCCATTTTATAACCCCGATTCTATAACATATATAAAATATTCTAATGCAATATATACAATTAAGCAATAGAAATTTGGACGAAATTGCCTATACTGTTGTAAAATTTGATGAAAAGCACCTATTGCCATGCGCCATCAAATGTGATCACCTGACCATTCAGGTATTCTCCACACTCGGCAATGTGCACAATGAAATCTGCCGCTTCAGAAGGTTTGGCCATTCTTCCTGCAGGTATTTCATCCTCCAGCATCTGGCGTTCCTCCGGTGACAGATGACCGTTCATGGAGGTGTCAATTGCGCCAAATGCTATGGCGTTGACGGTTATACCGCTTGGAGCAAGCTCCTTTCCAAGAGCCTTTGAGAAGGAATTTACAGCACCCTTGGAGGCTGAATATGCGACCTCACACGACGCACCGACATTTCCCCACACGGACGAGATATTGATTATGTGTCCTTTGTGGTGCTGGATCATGTGAGGAACCACGAGTCGGCAGCTATTGAAAACCGAGTACACATTTGACTTCATGGTTCTGTCAAAATCCTGTGCGGTCATATCGTTTATAAGCCCCACATAAGATATGCCGGCATTGTTGATGAGGAGATCGATGTCGCTGCCGAGATGATCTATGGTATTTTGTATAAACTTCTCCATAAATTCCATATCCCCGGCGTCTCCGGTCTCACAGTAACAGATGCAGCCTTTTGCCATAAGTTCGTCTCTCAGAGAGAGAAGCTCTTCTTTGTGTTTGAATGAAGTGATAGATATGCTGTTATATTTGCCTGAAAGCGCCAGTGCTGTCGCCCTTCCGATGCCTGTCGAGGCGCCAATTATTATCGCTGTTTTCAAATCTGTACCTCCGCTATTTGTGAACAAAAATTTAATTCTAGTATATCATGCGAATTAAATGTTGAAAATAAAAAAGCACTTTGGTATACTCTAGTTGTTTTTGTTAACAAATGAGAATATACATTTATATTGAGATGGAGGCTATATAATGGGTAAGAAAGTAATGAAATTATTCTTAGATACAATGCTCAGAGCAGCGGTTATCATACTTGCAGTGGCTATAGTTGTCATGCTCGTACTGCTTGCACGAACCGTCAGCAAGAGCAAGAAATCAGACGCATCGGACACGGGCAATAAGACAAGCATTGTGACTGAGGAGTCAGATCCGTCAGATCCTACATTTGGAGGTTCAGGCGATGCTGCAGACAGCTCAGACACATCAGCGGATGACAGCTCACAGGACGCTTCAACAGAGGATGTAAATGCAGGAAATGGCAAGGATGCAAAAGTAGTAGTGCTCAACGCATCAGGCGTGTCAGGTGTGGCAGCTACATGGCAGACAACACTCACAGCGGATGGATACACATCAGTAGATATAGGAACATATGACAACGGAGATCAGTCAACAACAGTTATCTACACATCAGATTCATATGATGTGAGCGGACTTGTAAGCCTTCTGGGTGGAGCGGCAACGGCTGACAGATCAGATATTGACTCATCTGTTGCTTCAGATGTTGACATTTCAGGTGCAGACATTGTCGTAGTAATAGGTGTGGACAACGCAGCCAACAACTAGATATAGAAGAATATGTAGAAAATATATAGAAAACTCTGCTGATATCGGAATAGAAAACGCCGATATCAGCAGAGTTTTTTTACTGTAGTACAAAATGTTACAGATTTTGCCGGCTGTTCTACATTTTTCTGGTTTGTCAAGTATATATATGAGTAAAAACAATAGGCAAAAGTAATAAAATATACCGAAAACGTGACGAAAAACCCTATTGACATAAATGGGTATGGTGAAGGTTTCACAAAAAAGGAAGTTTAAACCAAGGGAAAACGGTTCGAAAATCGTCAAAATGTTGCAAAATTTGTGCACGTATACAATTTAGACAAAAGTTTAAAAATTTTTTTGAGCAATAATCACATAGAATGAAAAATGCCAATGATGTAGAATAACAATAGTTTTTAGGGTGAACAAAAACAAGATTATATACACTACGGAGGTAATTTCAAATGGCAAGTTTATCACTTAAGAACATTTACAAAGTATATCCTAACGGATTCAACGCAGTTAAGGACTTCAACCTTGAGATCGAAGACAAGGAGTTCATCATCTTTGTTGGACCATCAGGATGTGGAAAGTCAACAACTCTTAGAATGATAGCAGGACTTGAGGATATCAGCTCAGGTGAGTTATGGATCGGCGACAAGCTCGTAAACGATGTAGAGCCAAAGGACAGAGATATTGCGATGGTATTCCAGAACTACGCTCTGTACCCACATATGTCAGTATATGATAACATGGCATTTGGACTTAAGTTAAGAAAGGTTCCAAAGGAGAAGATCGACAAGGCTGTACATGAGGCAGCTAAGATTCTTGATATCGAGCATCTTCTTGACAGAAAGCCAAAGGCTTTATCAGGTGGACAGAGACAGCGAGTTGCTATGGGACGTGCAATTGTCCGTGAGCCAAAGGTATTCCTTATGGACGAGCCTCTTTCAAACCTTGATGCTAAGCTTCGTGTACAGATGCGTGTTGAGATCTCAAAGCTTCATCAGAGACTCCAGACAACTATCATCTACGTAACACATGACCAGACAGAGGCTATGACACTTGGTACAAGAATCGTAGTTATGAAGGATGGTATCATCCAGCAGGTAGATACACCTCAGAACCTCTACGACAAGCCATGTAACCTGTTCGTTGCCGGATTCATGGGTATGCCACCTATGAACTTCATCGATTGTAAGGTTGTTAAGTCAGGTGCTGACGTTCTCCTTATGTTCGGTTCACATTCAATCAAGGTTCCAGACAGCAAGGCTGAGAGACTTATCGCACTTGATGCTATCGATAAGGAAGTTGTTCTTGGTATCCGTCCAGAGGATATTCATGATGAGCAGCTCTTCATCGAGTCATCACCAGAGAGCGTAATCGATGCAAGAATCAACATCTACGAGATGCTTGGTGCCGAGGTTTACTTATACTTCACAATCGACCAGTTCGATATCACAGCAAGAGTAAATGCTCGTACAACAGCTAGACCTGGCGACACAGTTCAGTTCGCATTTGACTTAAGCAAGATTCATATCTTCGATAAGGAGACAGAGGAGATCCTTGTTAACTAGTCTTAGATAACACATAGAACTTACAATTACACTCCAGATAACTGGAAACAGTAGTTTAATTCTTGAAAAATTGAGAAAATGCAGAAAATACATATAAAAAATCTGCATTTTCTCTTTTTTTTTCTACAATTTTGCTTTAAAATAAGAGTAATGGATTACGGGATAAAACGTATAATGAGTATAAGGAGTGAAAAGAATGATATCAAACCAGATTCTTCAGGATACAATAGACGGATTAAAAGGTATAACAAGAACTGACCTGTGCGTGTTGGACACAGAGGGAAAAGTGCTTGCGTCAACACTTAAGGATATAGATGACTGCGAGGATTCAGTTCGTGCATTTGTTGATTCACCGGCAGAGAGCCAGGTTGTAAGAGGTTATCAGTTCTTCAAGGTGTTTGACGATAACCAGTTAGAGCATATTCTCATGGCAAAGGGCGAGACCGATGATACATATATGGTCGGCAAGATCGCAGCATTTCAGATCCAGAACCTTTTGGTCGCATACAAGGAGAGATTTGACAAGGACAACTTTATCAAGAACCTTCTCTTAGACAATCTCCTTCTGGTTGATATCTACAACAGAGCAAAGAAGCTCCACATAGATACTGATGTGAGAAGAATCGTATTTATCATAGAGACAAAGAATGAGAAGGATACCAATGCACTTGAGACAGTACGTAATATCTTCTCAGCCAAGACAAAGGATTTCATCACTGCTGTGGACGAGAAGAACATCATTCTTGTCAAGGAAGTCAAGTCCAACGAGACATATGACGACATGAACAAGATTGCCAAGGTCATCGTTGACATGCTCAATACCGAGGCGATGTCATCTGTACATGTATCATTCGGAACAATTGTCAATGAGATAAAGGAAGTTTCACGTTCATACAAAGAGGCTAAGATGGCTCTGGATGTTGGAAAGATATTCTATGAGAACACAGATATCATAGCATACAGCAATCTTGGAATAGGACGACTTATTTACCAGCTTCCACTTCCTCTGTGCAAGATGTTCATCAGAGAGATATTTGACGGCAAGAGCCCTGATGAGTTTGACGAGGAGACTTTGTCAACTATCAACAAGTTCTTTGAGAACAGCTTGAACGTATCAGAGACATCAAGACAGTTGTACATCCACAGAAATACTCTGGTATACAGACTTGATAAGTTGCAGAAGAGCACAGGCCTTGATCTGAGAGTATTCGAGGATGCCATCACATTCAAGATCGCTCTTATGGTTGTAAAGTACATGAAGTACATGGAGTCACTGGATTATTAAAATGTCCGGTGGACAGTTATCTGGAATATAGATTGCATAGAAGCGGCAGCCTTACATATGGATATATGAAGACTGCCGCATCGTGTATTAATTTTAATTCACAAACTATACACAACAAAACAATCAATATGTAGTATAATGAAGCGTGGATGAAATGAATCAGAATCATCCGACTATGGACAAATGTAAGATAATGTACAGTTTATGCCGTAAAGAGGCAATATAGGAGACATGAGATGATAGAGTTAGAGAACGTGAGTATGACATACCCTGGGGGCAATCAGGCGCTCAAGAATGTGAACATCAATATAGAAAAAGGCGAGTTCGTATTTATCGTTGGAAGCAGTGGATCAGGCAAGACCACTCTGTTCAGGCTTCTGCTCAAGGAGCTCGATCCTACGGAGGGCAATATCACTGTTGCCGGATACGACTACGGCAAGATCAAGAGGAAGGATATACCGAAGGTCAGAAGAAGGATAGGGGTTGTGTTCCAGAACTTCAGACTTCTCAAGGACAGGACTATATACGAGAATGTCGCATTTGCACAGAGAGTCATTCAGACCCCGGCGAGATATATCAGAAGACGAGTTCCGGCCATGCTGACGCTGGTTGGACTTGCAGACAAATACAAATCATACCCGAAGGAGCTCTCAGGTGGTGAGCAGCAGAGAGTTGCCATGGCGAGAGCACTGGTCAACAATCCGGACATCATACTGGCGGACGAGCCTACAGGAAACCTTGATCCTAAGAACTCACTGGATATCATGAACCTCCTTGAGGATATTAACAAGAGAGGAACCACAGTTGTTGTGGTAACCCACAACAAGGATATCGTCAATGAGATGAAGAAGAGAGTTATCACCCTGAAGAAGGGTGTAATTATCAGCGACGAGAAGGAAGGAGGATATATAGATGAAGATTAGTACATTTTTCTATATCCTCAGACAGGGCTTTGCAAATATAAGAAGAAATATTCTGTTCTCACTTGCATCACTTGGAACCATCATATCATGTCTGTTCCTCTTTGGAATCATATATGCGGTAGTTGTAAACTTTCAGTCCGGTATGCAGGAGCTTGAGAATACAGTTACAATATCAGTGTTCTTTGACGAGGATGTGTCGGACGACACGATACAGCTTATCGGATCACAGATAAGAACTCTGGATTATGTAAACACGATGGATTACGTGTCGGCGGATGACGCATGGAATAAATTTGTTGAGCAGAACTACGATGATCCACAGGCGGCAAAGAATGCATTTGGCGAGGACAATCCACTTAAGAATTCGGCCTCATATGAGGTTACGCTCAAGGATGTGGCCAGACAGCCGGAGTTCGTGGCATTTGCCCAGGGGCTTTCAGGAGTCAGAAAGGTCAAGAGCTCTGACGTGACTGCGGACAGCATCACGACACTGTCATCCCTTGTCGGATATGCATCCATAGGAATAGTTGTGATACTGATGCTGGTATCTATCTTCCTTATAAGCAATACTATCACCATAGGTATCACGGTGCGAAAGGAAGAGATAGGGATCATGAAGCTGATCGGTGCGACAAATGTATTTGTACGGGCACCGTTCATCATAGAGGGTGTGATCATAGGTGCGGTCGGTTCGGCTATACCTCTGGTTCTTCTGTACTACATGTATGATAAGATACTGACATATGTTGCCGGAAGATTTAAGGTTGTCACAACGCTGTTTGCATTTGTGAGCCAGCATGACCTGTTCAAGACCATGATACCGGTTGGACTTGTGCTTGGTATCGGTGTTGGACTGGTAGGAAGTATCCTTACCACGAGGAAGCATTTGAGAGTATGATATAATGAGCATTGCGACGGATGCGCTTGCGCAAGACGTCATAATGCGAATGCCCTCATTGAGCCGGCAGGCGATATAATATAATGAAGCACGCTGATGCGTGCGCAGGTCATCGCGCTCACGCACGACGACATAAGATATACTAGTTAATTGTTAGATGGGGATAACAAGGAGTAGTAGATTATGAAAAAGAAAGTCGATGTAAAAGGGAATATCAGAAGGATGGCATTGCTTGTTGCGGGATGTGTAGTCATGGGGGGCATGGCTGCGTCTCAGACCGGGGGAAATATGGCATATGCCATGACGAAGGAAGAGGCTGAGCGTCAGAAGGATGATGCCAGTGAAAACGAGAAGAATGCCAAGGACGTTCTGGATTCTCTGGAGGAACAGCAGAACAAGATCGTTCAGGACGTTGCGGATCTGGATGCCAAGATGACATCCGTCCAGACTCAGATAACGAGCCTGCAGGAGCAGACAGACGAGCTCCAGACGGAGATAGACACAACTCAGAAAAGTCTGGATGAAGCTCAGAAGGCAGAGGATGAGCAGTATGAGGCGATGAAGCAGAGAATACAGTATCTGTATGAGGAGGGGGAGACGGAATATGTCGATGCCCTGCTCACATCCATATCATTCAGCGATCTCCTGAACAAATCAGAGTATATAGACCAGATATCGGAATACGATCAGAGGCAGCTTGCAAAGCTGATCAAGACCAAGACAGATATAGCCAATTATGAGGCGCAGCTTGAATCTGACCTCAGACAGGTGGAGTCGGTCAAGACGGATCTGGAGAGTAACGAGGCTGAACTGCAGACCATTATAGATCAGAAGCAGGAAGAGATCACCAGATATGATGGTGATATAGAAGCCCAGAAGTCGTTGATGAACAAGTTCACTGTGGCCCGTGAGGAAGCCGAGAGACGTATCGCGGAGATATCCAGACAGGAGATGGGCAAGGCAAATGCAAATGGTACGGGTGCGTATACGAAAGATGGAAAGGTATACGACACCTCCAAATATAAGGGCAAATTCATGTGGCCGGTATCGACCGGAGGTGTTATCACGGATGAATTTGGTTACCGAGATGCTCCTACAGCGGGAGCAAGTACATATCATCAGGGACTTGATATAGGCTGTGATTATGGAACAGATATTGTTGCGGCGGAGGCCGGCACAGTCGTGATGTCCTGCTACAATGGCGGTGGTGGCAACATGGTCATGATCAGCCACGGCGGCGGAATATGTACGGTATATATGCACAACTCACAGCTATGTGTAAATGTTGGCGACAAGGTTGTGAAAGGTCAGGTCATAGCAAAGGCAGGAAGTACGGGTGTGTCGACAGGTCCGCATTGCCATTTTGGCGTGTCGATAGACGGAACGTATGTCAATCCGCATGACTTCCTTGGACAGTAGACCGGGCAGGGGATATGGAGAGATTCAGGTATTTGATGGCAATACAAGGTTAGGAGATAATGATATGAGGAAAATGTTGAAGAAGACAGTAGTGACAGCGGTGCTGGCAAGTACGGTGATCGGTCTGACGGGCTGCGGTACATCAGGTGTGTTCAGTGGCACACTCAGCGGCAAAACCGGCAGTTCCACCAAGATAACCTATGATGGCAATCTGTTGGATGCGGACGTATTTGACAAGACAGAGAAGATCGAGAGTATCATAGACAATTATTATTACAATGATATTGACGATGATACGATCAGGGAGGGCATATACAAGGGTATAATGGAATCCCTTGACGATCCGTATGCACAGTATTACACCAAGGAAGAGTATGCCAAGCTGCAGGAGGATGATTCAGGTGAGTATGCCGGAATCGGAGTTACGGTCAGCAAGGATGAGGATACGGGATATGTCCGTGCGGTAAATATCCTTGAGGGTGCACCGGCTGAGAAGGTGGATATACAGCCTGATGACATTATTGTACAGATAGACGATCACGAGATCACTACAGACGATGATCTTGACTACCTCGTATCACTCATAAGAGGCGATGCTGGAACTGATGTTACGCTGAAGATATACAGGGAGCGTGATAAGGCTTACCACGATGTCACCATCACCAGGGAGATCGTTGAGTACAGCACGGTATCATCATTTATGATAGACGACAAGATCGGATATGTGAGGATCACGCAGTTCATAGACAACACAGACGAGCTTTTCCAGAAGGCAGTTGAGGAGCTCAAGAATGAGGGCATGCAGGCACTGATGATCGATGTCAGAAGTGATCCGGGTGGAATGCTTACCACGGTCGTAAACATTTGCGACTATCTGCTCCCAGAGGGAACCATAGTGTCCATCAAGGACAAGACCGGCAAGGTTGTGGACGAGTATAAATCGACAGATGATGAATACCTCGATATGCCTATGGTAGTCCTGACAAATGAGTACAGTGCCAGTGCGTCAGAGATACTTACATCGGCACTCAAGGAATTCGGGGCTGCAACTGTTGTAGGAAAGAATACCTACGGTAAGGGAATCGTGCAGAGTGTTATACCACTTGGTGATGGCACAGCGATCAAGCTCACGACACAGAAGTATTTCACACACGATGACAACGATATCCACAAGAAGGGTGTTGCGCCTGATATTGAAGTGGATCTTCCAGATGATTATACCTATGAGGATTTCCAGGGCAAGAATGACAGCCAGTACCAGAAGGGTATTGAGGTTCTGAAGGAGAAGCTGAAGTAGGGACCAAGATAGAGATTGGTATAAATATAGTTATATAATAGATTTCAATATTGAGTGGGCAGGGCAGATGACGTTACTGCGTTATATAAATTTGTCAGTGAAGTATCTGTTCGAATGCTATCGTATATGTAAAATGCATAAATAATTAAAACAACATAATTTTTAGATAATATGCAGCACAAAAGTGCTGCATATTGTGTTATACTAGGAAATGTTCAGAAATATGTTATAGGTAAATAAAAGGCAACAAAGGAGATATACATGGATAAGGAACTGATTATCGTATTGGACTTTGGCGGACAGTACAACCAACTGATCGCCAGACGTGTAAGAGAGTGTAATGTATATGCCGAAGTACATCCGTACACATTGCCGCTGGAGAAGATCAAGGAGATGAATCCAAAGGGAATCATCTTTACCGGCGGACCAAACAGCGTATACAAAGACGATTCACCTAGCTGCAGCAAGGAGATATTCGAACTGGGTATTCCTATTCTCGGAATATGTTACGGTTCACAGCTCATGGCTCATCTGCTGGGCGGCAAGGTCAGCACGGCCCCTGTCAGCGAGTATGGAAGAACAGAGGTTGAGGTTGACAAGACATCCAAGCTGTTTGCAGATGTGAATGACAAGACCATCTGCTGGATGAGTCACACAGACTATATTGCAGAGGTGCCAGAGGGTTTCAAGAAGACAGCTTACACTCCTGTATGCCCAGTGGCAGCCATGGAGAATGCTGAGAAGAAGCTGTATGCGACTCAGTTCCACCCAGAGGTTATGCACACCGAGGAAGGTATGAAGATGCTCAGAGCATTTGTCATGGATGTATGCCAGTGTGCAGGCGACTGGAAGATGGATTCATTTGTAAAAGATACAATAGAGAGTCTCCGTGCCAAGATAGGCGATGGCAAGGTGCTGTGCGCCCTGTCAGGCGGTGTTGACTCATCAGTAGCTGCGGTTCTCCTGTCCAAGGCGATAGGCAAGCAGCTTACATGTGTGTTCGTAGACCACGGCCTTCTTCGTAAGAACGAGGGCGACGAGGTTGAGGCGGTATTTGGACCGGACGGCCCATATGACCTGAACTTCATCAGAGTAAATGCTCAGGACAGATTCTACAGCAAGCTTGCCGGAGTAACCGAGCCTGAGGCAAAAAGAAAGATAATAGGTGAGGAGTTTATCCGTGTATTCGAGGAAGAGGCCAAGAAGATCGGTGCCGTGGACTTCCTCGTACAGGGAACCATATATCCTGACGTCATTGAGTCAGGCCTTGACAAGTCAGCAGTCATCAAGTCCCACCACAACGTAGGCGGACTTCCTGACTATGTAGATTTCAAGGAGATCGTGGAGCCACTCCGTCTTCTCTTCAAGGACGAGGTCCGCAAGGCCGGCCTTGAGCTTGGAATCCCAGAGTACCTGGTATTCCGTCAGCCATTCCCGGGCCCAGGCCTTGGAATAAGAATCATCGGAGAGGTCACAGCCGAGAAGGTCAAGATCGTTCAGGATGCCGATGCCATCTACCGCGAGGAGATCGCAAAGGCAGGCCTCGACAGAAGCCTCGGTCAGTACTTCGCAGCCCTGACCAACATGCGCTCAGTTGGCTGTATGGGAGATTTCAGAACGTACGATTACGCCGTAGCACTCCGTGCTGTAAATACAACAGACTTCATGACAGCTGATTGTTCAGAGATACCATTTGAGGTGCTTCAGAAGGTAATGAACAGGATTATTAATGAGGTCAAGGGTGTTAATAGAGTAATGTATGATCTGACTAGTAAGCCGCCTGGAACGATTGAGTTTGAATAATGAGAATGATAGTTGCGTGAGTAAAATGAAGAAAGACGTTATATCCGTATTATTTGAATAGAAGGGTATGATGTCTTTTTTCTTATCTTGTGAAAAAATAAATATACTGTGCAGGATAGTAATATATAGAGGAATGAAGCGAAGAGGAATGGAATTAAGAAAGGTCAAATGAATTATTTTACAAGGTATATGACACAAGGTATAATAAAATAACGGGATTATATTTCTAAAATCAAGAAAAATAAGATGAATAAAATTGAAAAAAGAAGAGATGGATGGTTGTTATGATCATATTAGAAAAGATATGTGCAGAACCAAGGTTAGATATATCTGATATAATAAAGTTGATTAGGTTATATAAAGTAAGCGAAAAGCACCACAACGATATGACCGTGTAATTGGGGAGTAAATGTTAAATAATGAGGTAGAAAACCATGAATGAAAATGGATTGAATTATATTGACCTATTTGCTGGTGCCGGTGGACTTTCCGAGGGATTTATACAAAGTGGTTATAGACCAGTTGCACATGTTGAGATGAATGGATATGCGGCAAAGACATTAGAGACGAGAATAGCATATTATTATTTGAAAGATAATGGCGAACTTAATAGCTATTATGATTATGAAAAAGGAAAAATAACTAGAACGCAACTTTTAGAGAAGATACCTGAGGAAGAGCTTAAGACAGTGATTAATAAAGAAATGTCAGAGTCCACAATCAAAGGAATTTTCAATACAATTGATGAGATTAAAAAGGAAAAAGGAATTGAAAAGATTGATGTAATTATAGGTGGACCTCCTTGCCAAGCATATTCTTTGGTGGGAAGGGCGCAGAGCAGTCACATGGTAGTTCCGATGGAGGACGATCCAAGAAATGAATTATACAAGATGTATGTACAGTTTCTTAATAAGTATAAGCCTAGAATGTTTGTGTTTGAAAATGTAGCTGGTATAAAGAGCGCAAGAGGCGGCCAAGCATTTAAAAACCTTCAAATGTATATGAAACGTGTTGGTTATGAAATATGTTATGATGAGTTGAATGCGCATGATTTCGGAGTATTACAGAGTAGAAAACGTGTAATCATAGTAGGCTGGCTTAAGGGGACAGGCTATGATTATCCATCTTTTGAAGTGATTCATAGTAATGCAGAAGTGTGGGATTTGCTTAAGGATTTACCAGCTTTAAATCCTGGTGATGAGGCAAGAGAGCATACGATGAAAGACATGAGCAGGCTAAAAGATTATGTTAAGGAAAATAATATTCGTATTAAATCGGATGTATTAACAGGACATATAGCAAGGCCTCATACTGCGCAGGATATTGAAATCTATAAGAGAGCAATAGATATGTGGTTTGAAAACAAACGGCATGAACGTTTGAAATATGATGATTTACCAGAAGATTTGAAAACACATAAAAATAGAACTTCATTTGTAGATCGATTTAAAGTTGTTGAGGGCGATATGGATCATTGTCACACAATACTTGCTCATTTATCGAAAGATGGACATTATTTCATTCATCCAGATATAGAGCAACATAGATCAATTACAGTGCGGGAAGCAGCAAGAATACAGTCGTTTCCAGATAATTATTATTTTGAAGGACCAAGGACAGCACAATTTGTTCAGGTGGGGAATGCGGTTCCGCCAATGATGGCAAAGGTAATAGCAGATAAAATAAAAGAACAATTAGGAAAATAAAATTGGAGGTTTCGCAAATGGGTATTGTTGAAAATACATATGCTGAATTAAAGCAACAAGAACTGAAAAATAATCCATATAGTTGTTTGCATATGGCTGATATTGACATCAATCCTCATCAGGTTGAAGCATTCACATTTGCACTATCTTCATTAGAGCTTGGTGGAGCCATTCTTGCAGATGAGGTAGGTCTTGGAAAAACTATTGAGGCTGGCTTGGTCATCAAGTATTTGCTATGCAGTGGAAAAAATAAAATACTACTTATTATGCCATCAAATCTGCGAAAACAATGGCAAGTTGAATTAGAAGAGAAATTTGATATTGATTCATTAATTGTGGATAGTTCTAATTGGGAGGATTATCTCGCAAGGGTAAAGAGTAAACAAGCAGTAATTATTGTTTCCTACCACTTTGCCTCAAAAAGAAAAACAGAGTTCGGAAAGATAGCTTGGGATTTTTGTGTATTTGATGAAGCACATCGGCTTAGGAATGTTTATAAGAATGGTTCAAAGATGGCTAACTCATTATATGAATTAACAAAGGGAGTTCCGAAGATTCTATTAACTGCGACTCCTATGCAGAATACTTTACTTGATATATATGGACTTGTTCAGTTTATCGATGATAGAGTTTTTTATAGTAAGCAGATATTTTCCGAAAGATATTTGCGAGGAGAAGATTACAATGATTTGAAGGCTTGTTTAGAACCTGTTGTGCAAAGAACTTTACGAAAAGAAGTAGCAGAGTATATCCAATTTTCAGAGCGTAAAGAAATGACAATTGATTTTGAACTATCGCCAATGGAGATAGAACTTTATGTGATGGTAAATAATTATCTGAAAAAGGAAATCTTGTATGCTTTGCCAAATTCACACAGAACACTTATTACATCTGTTATTAGAAAATTGCTTGCATCATCAAGTATGGCAGTTGCAGAAACCTTCAAGGTATTAAAAGGCAGACTTGAAACTTTGAAGGAAACAACTAGAACTGAATCAGCGGATGAAAGTATTGATTTTTTCCTTAGTTTTTTTGATGATGATGAAATAGAGACGGATGATGATAGTAAGCAGGATGAATTATACACAAGAGAAAAGGTAAATGAATTTATTCAGCATGAAATAGATGAGGTAACAGCCATTATTAATAAAGCTGAAAGTATAAAAAGAAATGCGAAGATGACAGCCTTGAAACAGGCGGTGGAGACAGCTTTTGCATTTCAAGATGAAGCTGGCATAAAACAAAGAATAGTTGTGTTTACGGAATCTATTAGAACGCAACAATACATGTTTGAAGAATTATCTCATGCCGGATATGAAGGCCAGATACTTAAGTTTAATGGTAGTACAAATGATCCTGTTACTAAACAGATTTATAAGGCGTGGAAAGCTAGAAACTATGGAAAGTATGTGGGTAGTAGAAATGTTGAATTGAAGAATGCCATCGTATAAGCATTTAGGGATGAATACAAGATTTTGCTTGTAACAGATTCCGGTTCGGAAGGATTGAATCTTCAGTTTTGTAATACGATTATAAACTATGATCTTCCTTGGAATCCGCAGAAGATAGAGCAGCGAATTGGTCGCTGTCATCGTTATGGACAAAAGAACGACGTTGTGGTTATTAATTTGCTTAATACTCAGAATGTAGCAGATAAGAGAGTATATGAAATTCTTTCAGAAAAATTCGAGTTATTCCAAGGCGTATTTGGTGCATCAGATAAAGCTATTGGATTATTAGAAAGTGGAGCAGATTTTGAAAAAAGAGTTACACTTATATATCAGGAATGTAAAACAACATCAGATTTTACAAAGCAATTTAAGAATTTGGAAAAGGAATTAGAAAAGAAAAGAAACAAGAAAAAGGATGAACTGAAATCCATATTTACATATAAAACAGAGGAACAACATAAGTCTCATTTTAATATTATCATGAAAGAAATTGCGGAATATGATTCACAGTTTAAGTATTGGAATAGTAGAAGTAAAGAGGAAAATGAGATATATCCAAAGTACTATGAAACTAATATAGACTTGGAAATTCCGGGAATTCAACACGGATATTTACTTATTGGTAGTTCTTATGTTGGTGAGATTCTTGAAGATGCAGTATTTGAAATTATTGATATAACAGGGAAGATATATGGTGTTTCAGATGAGTTGGCTAGAGAGCTTTGCGAAAAATTGCAGGAGCAGTGCCTAGGAGAAAAGACACCAAATAATCAAGAAATCCTTTCATATATTGACAAAGTGGATGAATTTATGCAGCAGAAATATGCAGAATCTAAAAGAACAGTTTTGATTGCTAATCAGAAAAAATTGGATAATTGGCTGCAATTAAGAAAAGAGGAATATTTGCTCAGAGTCAAGGATACATCAGAATTAGATGAACTTAAAGATAAATATGTAAACGAAAGCGATTTTAGACAGAAGATTGCATTAAAAAAACAAATAGAAATTTTAGAAGAGCAGAAACAAAAAATGGTACGGGCATTTCATAATGAAATGTCAACATTGGAAGAAAAGGCTGTAAATATGCAGAAGCAGTTTGCAGAAGGTATTTTGGTAAAAACACAACTGGTAACAAAGATAGTGATTAAGTTTTAGGAGGCGACCATGGAGAAAAAAGGTAAGTTAGAATTAACATGGGTTGGTAAATATGAGGAAGAGAAACTTGAACCAAGAATATTAATTGAGGATAAATCAAAATCATATGGTGATCCGGATACAGAAAATATGCTGATTCATGGGGATAATTTGTTGGCGTTAAAAGCTCTTGAGAGAGATTATGCAGGGAAGATAAAATGCGTATATATAGATCCGCCATATAATACAGGAAATGCATTCGAACATTATGATGACGATGTAGAACACTCGTTATGGTTGAATATGATTTATAAAAGAGTTCAAATACTTCATAAATTACTATCAAAAGATGGGACTCTATGGATGAGCATAGATAGTACCGAAGGGCATTATCTGAAGGTTATGTGCGATGAAATATTTGGTAGAAGTAATTTTGTATCAGATATTACATATGAAAAGTCAAATGTAACGGGTCTTGGACAAGGTGGCGCAATATTTAATACAGGTGAAAAATTGTTGGTTTATAAAAAAGAAACAGTTGAATTGAATGAAGTATTGGCAACTGAAAAACTAACAAAAAAGACAATGCAAAGATATAGAAAATATATTAAATCAGAAGGTAGAAGAGAACTTGTAGATGAGTTTGAATCAGCTTCTAATGGATTACCTGTAAAAATATACAAACATACGGGTTATGAGATTGGAGATATTTCACTAAAGAATTTTGAAGCTAGAGAGAGTGAAATAAGAGCACAATATTACCAATTTTTTGACACAATATATCGTACCTACGTTGTTCAACAGGAAAATGAATTCCAAAATGCGCTTATGTCACGCATGGAAAAGAATAGTTTATATTCTGTTGAATATGTGCCAAGTAGAGGTAGAAATGAGGGAAAACAAACCACATTGTTTTACCATAATGGTGAACTATGTGCATGGTTAAAAGATACAGCGTTTCTTGAGAAAAAGGATGTTGTTAAAACTACAAAATTATCAAATGTTTGGAAGAATGATGACATTCCTAAGGCTGATTTGGGAAATGAGGGTGGCGTGGCTTTTCCTAGATCAAAGAAACCTGAAAAATTGATAGAAAGAATTCTTTTAATGGCAACGAATGAAGGTGATTTAGTGCTTGATAGTTTCTTGGGTTCAGGAACTACCGCAGCGGTGGCACATAAAATGAGAAGGCGATACATTGGAATTGAACTTGGAGATCATTGTTATACACATTGCAAAAAGAGATTAGATAGAGTTATAGATGGTAAAGATAGAGGTGGTGTCACAAACACATATGATTGGCAAGGTGGCGGGGGATATAAATTCTACGAACTTGCAGAACCATTACTTGTAAAGAACAAAGTTCTTCCTGTTTATCAAATAAATCCATCTTATACATGGGATATGGTATGTGAAGCTATTTGCAAGATAGAAGGATTTACCTATGAACCATCTGGGGAGTTTCAAGGACATTCATCAGAGAATCGATTCATACATATCACAGAAGAATTTGTTAATACAAAGTATGTGATGTCGATAATGAAGAACTTAGGGGATAAGCAGAGTTTACTTATCTATTGTAAGAAAAATCAAGCTGACATGATTCTTCCAGAGAATGTGGAAGTGAAAAAAATACCAAAGGATTTATTGGATAAATGTAATTTTGAAAGTGAGGTGCAGGAATAATGAGTTCAGTAGATAAAATTAAATGGGCTATGAGCCTGCGTGATCCTCAGTATGAAGCGCTACAATACTTTGATGCAATCAGTTCCAAGATTGAGTATAGAACTAGTTCAAAAGCTGAAGCAGAGAAAATAGCATCAGAGAATTGCCAAGCTCCACATAAAATATCTGTAGATAAGGAATTTGATTTTCCATCATTCTGCTTTGATATGACAACCGGTATTGGTAAGTCCCGTTTAATGGGTGCATGCATTTATTATTTGTACAAGACAAAAGGGTACAAACATTTCTTTATTCTGGCACCAGGAAATACGATTTATGACAAGATGCGTCGAGAGGCGGTCCCGGGACATCCCAAATACATGTTTAAGGGACTTGAAGCAGAGATGGGAAGACCCAAAGTTTATGATGGGGAAAATTATTTATCATACCCGGTAAGATATATCCAAGAGGAAATGGTGGTAGAAAAAACATCTGATATTCAGATATTTATCTTTAATATTTCAAAGATTTTTACTAGGGGAGATATTGAATTTAAATTTCACAAGTTTAATGAAAATTTGGGTGGCTCTTTTGCGGATGTTTTACGTTCGTTTGATGACTTGGTTATTTGTATGGATGAAGCGCATCGTTACTATGCCCCAGCATCAAAGAAAGCGATTAATTATCTGAATCCAGTGTTGGGGTTGGAATATACTGCTACACCTAAGAGTACAAATAAGAATATTATTTATCACTACGGATTAGAGGATGGAGCTGGGAAGTTTTTGAAGATTCCGGTTGTTATGGGAAGAACAAATACAGCAGGATATTCAGATGATGATATAGAGGAAATGAAGTTGAAAGATGGAATCAAGCTTCATGAGAGAAGAAAGTCCATCGTATATAAATATTGTATAGATAATCATTTAGAACAGGTAAAGCCAATTGTTTTGATAGCTTGTAAAGATACAACACATGCTAGAAAAATAAAAGAAAAAATAGATTCCGATGCTTTTTTTGGAGGTCGTTATGTTGGTAAGGTTATTGAAATTGACTCTAGCACAAGTGGTGCAGAGACAGAAGAAAACATTCAGAAATTACTAACCATTGAGAAAAATACCAATCCAATTGAGATTGTGCTGCATGTATATAAGCTGAAAGAAGGTTGGGATGTAAATAATCTGTTTACGATTATCCCACTTAATGCTGCAAAGAGTGATATATTGGCACTTCAAACTATTGGTAGAGGATTGAGGCTTCCTTTTGGTGAGATAACGGGTATTGAGGAATTAGATACCTTGGATATTGTTGCTCACGATCATTATCGAGAGATTGTGGATGATATCAAGAATAACCCTGTATTTAAGAAGAGAAATCTTGATGAGGAAGATATACCGAACACAAAAACAGTTATGGTAGAGCCAGCAGTTGAGAACCAGCAGATTTCATTATTTGATGAAGCGTTATGCGAAAGTAAAGTGAAATCATACCAAGATTTGAATAATGAAAATGTGGTGGAGAATCTGTTTGCTGAGTATCAGAAAGCATTTGTAAAGAAAGTAGCACCCAAGAAGTCCGAAAGTGATAGTGGACAGATGTCTATTTTTGATTATTTTGCTAACGATGATGAAAAAGAAACAAATGATGGCACAGCATCAGATCACAAAATGACACAGACGGGCATGGGCACTGATGCAGTTGATACATCATTTACTGTACATCAGGGGGATGCTTCGTTACAGATTGATTTACAGAAGTCATCTGGCAGTAAGAATGTATTGCCATATGCAAAACAAGAGTTTATCAAGAAAGTTGAAGAGTTAAAGAAAGTTGCTATCTCTGTTCCAAAGATTGGAATTAGCTATAGTTCAACAATTACATTTAAGTCTTTTACTGTTAAACGAAACATTATGGATTTTGATGTTGCGGCATCGAGAATCGAGAGATATGACGCTGTAAATGGTAAGTTGCTGCAAGTGCTGGATGCAGATGCACTTATTGTAGAAAATCCTGAGAATATGCTTGCAGTTTCTTTATTGGAGAGTATTCCGGAGTTTAGTTCTGATGATGCAGAATTTATTCTTGAGGTGGTTGATCAGTATCTCGCATTAATCGAAGGTACGGATGAAGAAAAAAAGAAGATTGTCCGTAGATATGCAACTGTTATAGTAGAGGACTTAAGAAAACAGATATATGCGTCAAAGGAAGAAAGCACTGAGTTTGTATTTAACGTTCAGAAAGACCTTATTGTATTCAAATCATTTGTGAAGAATATGAAGGAAAATGGACGATTGAATTTTAAGAAGGAAGTGCCAGATAAGAAAAATATTAAGCAATATTTGTTTGAAGGATATAAGAAATCATACTATGCAGAGAATGCATTTGATAGTGATGATGAGAGAAGGTTGTCTGTGGTATTAGAAGAGGATTCAGAAGTTATTAGATTTATAAAGCCACCTTTGAATCAGTTAGGACTATTTTATAAGGCGGCAAAACAGTATAATCCTGATTTCTTAGTAGAGATGGCTGACAAGAAATATATGATTGAAGTGAAGGCTGCAAATCAAACAGATAATGAAGATGTACAGGAAAAAGCAAAGGCTGCAATTAAGTGGTGCGAATGTGCATCGCAGGTGGATGCGGACGGAAAGACTTGGGAGTATCGCCTAGTGCCAGGGGATAAGATTATAGTAGGTAATACATTCAAATATGTAATTGGTATGGCAATTCCTGTTGTAGTAGACGGAGAATAAACGGAGGTTGTAGATGGCTGATATAAAGGATTTTAAGCATGCTATTGTTCGACAGAAGATTCTAGATGCAGTACGAAAAGACTTAATAGGACCAACATCAGATTGTGAACAATTGAATGAAGTACCAACGAGTAGTTATATTACGGGATTATTATACCCTGCGGATACAGATGTAACGGAAGATGAAAATTACAATGATGTAGAGTTTACAGAAAAGAATTTCGATGCTGATGGAGAAACTTTGGAGGCAGGAATTTTTGAAGAAGAGGAACCAGAGGATAGAGTAAAAGGTGGTTTTCAGAAGCCGTCTTCTATAGGCGTGTCTTTCTATGTCTCTGATGATGTTCAAAAGGTTAATGCTTATATTAATTGGGGAAAGTATTATGCAGAACAGGTGCAGGGTGAAGTAATAGATGAAAACTTGGAAGAAGATGCAGAGAATAAGAAAAAGAAGAAACATACCATATATATTCGTGAGCAGATGAATGATGTTGTGGAAATCGATTTTAATGAGATGGGGCGTTCGAAGCAGATTTCACTTGAGTCTAATGGAAACGTCTATATTTATGTTATGAAGATGCAGTTAGACAATGGATACAAGATGGTATCGGTTTATTTGCATAATAATGATATGTCAGATGGCGATGAAAAAGAATATGAAAAGGTAATGTTCCAAGTGGAGATGCTCATAGCAGATGATTTGATGAGTCCTATTTTTGTACCAGAATATCTCTGTAGAAAAGTTGAATTAGAGGATGAATATTATTATAAAGGCAGACCAGTTTATGCAAGAGGAAGAGGTTGTGCTGCTACTTGGGAAAAGAAAGCAGAAGAGATAAATGCAACTGCTATAAAATCATCATTTATTCCAGATTATGAAATTCCAAGTGTAAGTGCACAGATAGATGATATGCCGGAGCATGCCTTTTCGATGCTTCAGATGGGTTCACCAAAGAAAAAGTCAGAAGTTATTCAGAATCTTCGTACATTGACAGAAATGTATGGAAGTTGGATTACAGATGTATTGACAAACGACGAAGCTATGCATGATGATAAATTTAAGGCAACAGGTCAGACTATTATTGATAAATGCAATGATGCAAATCGTAGGATGAATGATGGAATTGATTTGATTGAAAACAATGATAAGGTATATCAAGCGTTTGTATTTATGAATCAAGCAATGTATTTACAGAGAAGTATTACAGCTTTTTCAAAAGATTATGGTAATGGTATTCCTTGCAGCTTAAGAGATTATATGACTGATATGCCAGAAAAAGGAAGAAAGAAAGATCACAGTGAGTGGAGACCATTCCAGATTGCATTTGTTCTTTTGAATTTGTATGGGATTATGGATGGTGAGTCTCCGGAACGAAATATTGTTGATTTATTATACTTCCCTACTGGTGGTGGTAAGACAGAGGCATATTTAGGGCTGATTGCTTTTACTATAGCATATAGGAGACTGACAGCTTCAGATGAAACTGATTATGAGAAAGATGGTGGAGTAACAGTATTTTTAAGGTACACGCTTCGTTTACTTACAACTCAGCAGAGAGACAGACTGATGCGTCTTATTGTTGCAATGGAACAATTGCGTGAGAAGAATGAAAAATTATATGGTAAGGAAAGAATTTCAATTGGATTCTGGGTTGGAGGTAATGTTACCCCAAATAAATTTAGCGAATACAGTGATTCTGATCAATTTAAGAAGAAAGAATTTATAAGGAAGCTTACAAAGCAGATTATTAAATGCCCTTATTGTGGTAAGAAAATCACACGGGATGAATATGACATCAATGAAAAGGGAAAGTATGTTAAAATTCATTGTGCAGATAAGAATTGTATGTTTTCGTTAAAAACAGGAAGAACCATACCGGTTTATCTTGTTGATGAGGAAATTTATGCAAAGTGTCCTACTGTGATTATTTCTACTGTAGATAAATTTGCGAGACTTCCATGGTCTGAACGAGTTGGTTTGCTATTTGGCAGAACAGATAGATATTGTAGTAGATGTGGACATATTGCTATTGGAGAAAAGCATGCAGGAAGACATAATGCAGATGTCGCAGCGGGATTGGAAAGGGCTGAAATGGTTGCATGTAAACCATTCTATCCTCCTGAGCTAATTATACAGGATGAGCTTCATTTAATTACTGGTCCTCTTGGAACGATTTATGGTGGATATGAAACTGTTGTAGAAGAGATGTGCTGTATTGAGAAGAATGGAAAGAAGATTCGACCTAAGTATATTGTTTCAACAGCAACTATTAGAAATGCTGGGGAACAGATTAAGTTTCTTTATGGGAGAAATGAATTTGCACAATTTCCGCCAAGTGGCTTTGATACAAGAGATTCATTTTTTATTAAGGAAGTACCGCTTCCAACTGAAAATTTAGTTGATGCTTCAGAAGAAAAAATCAGTAGAATGATTAGTGATGGAAAAAAGCCATTTCGTCAATATGCTGGTATATGTGCGAGCGGACAATCTGTAAAAACAACGCTTATTCGTTTGTATTCGATTATTTTGCAAACAGCACTAGATATAGCAAAGGATCCGGAATATGAGGATTATATTGATCCATATTACACATTGATTGGGTACTTTAATAGTATTCGAGAATTGGGTGGTGCAGTGCGCCTTCTTGACGACGATATAGCAAGCCGTATTCGTGTTGTAAAGAATAAATATAATAGCTCAGAACAGAGGTATCTCAGTTTTGAGGGAAAGAAGGAAATTACATCTCGCATACCTTCATGGGAGATTGCGCAGGTTCTTGAAAAGTTAGCAATTTCTTATGATAAAAACAAGGAGAAGCAAGGTTGTTATGATGTTGTTATTGCAACTAATATGATAGCGGTAGGTATGGATGTTGACCGTTTAGGACTTATGTCAGTTGTAGGTCAGCCCAAGCAGAACTCTGAATATATTCAGGCAACAAGCCGTGTGGGTCGACAGCATCCTGGAATTATTTTTACTGTTTATAATCCTTACAGACCAAGGGATTTGTCTAATTATGAGAATTTTGTTGGTTTCCACTCACAGATGTATAGATATGTAGAAGGAACTACAGCAACGCCATTTGCGGCTAGAGCTAGAGACAGAGTATTACACGCATTGGTAGTTTCTTTATTAAGATTACAGGTAGAGACGATGGCCGATAATGGTGGAGCATCAAACATTAATGATATTTCTGATGAACAAATCAAAGATATAAAAGACAAAATTCTTGAGCGAGTTAAGATAACTGCACCATCGTCTTATGTAGATACAGAGAAAGAAATGGATGAGTTTATTAATACTTGGAAGAACATTGCAAAAGACGAAAAGCTATATTATTTTGTTCCAGCAGTAGCTGATGATAAGAAGAGGCTGCTTACATACTATGGCGAATATTATGGAGACAAAGAAAAACCAACACTAAGTTCTATGCGTGATGTTGAGCAATCATCAACAGTTTTTTATTGGGAGGGTGTCTGATGAATTTTTATAAAAAATTGGGCGAGATTCGTCCGAATCAGTTAATAACTACATATGGACCAGGCTCGATAATGGATGCTGTAAATGATTCATTGACAGTTTTAGATATAGAGTACTGGGGTACTAATAATATTGGTAAAGAAATTAGAGATGCAAGATTGGCTAGTTATATGAATGTTCGACGATTCTTTATGCCAAAGACAGGTGGAAAAGAGGATATTCCAGTTGTGTCATTTCCATATTACCATGTGTGTTCAAAGGGAACATGTAAATTTTTATTTGATATGAGAGATTACTTTGATATGGACCAGTACAAAAAGAATCAAGGTGAAGTGAAATGCCCTAAGTGTGGATTTCCAGCATACCCTTCGAGATTTATAACAGTATGCGAAGATGGGCATATGGACGATTTCCCTTGGAGATGGTGGGTACATCATGGAGAAACAAGTTGTAAAGAGGATATGTACCTAAAATCAATGGGCAATACTTCATCACTTGCAGAACTCCGTGTTGAGTGTAATTGCGGTGCAAGGAGAGTTATGTCTGGAGCAATGCAGAAGGAAAAATTTGCTGGTCTATGCTGTTCAGGAAACCATCCGCATAGACCAGGAGCAAAGGCGAAAATTTGTAAGAAGAGTGTAATACCTAGCCAGCGTGGTGCATCTAATGTGTATTTTACAGTCACAAGAAATGCAATATCAATTCCACCTTGGACAAATCCTATTAATGATATCATGGGTACACAAAGAGCAACTATTGAAACATTGGTAGAGGCTATGGGAGAAGAGGCAGGTCTTTCATTTGCTTATCAGAAGTATTTTGGAGATAAATATTCTTATGAAGACTTTAAAGCTGCCTATGATAGATTAAGCCAAAATATTAAAGAGTTTACTGAACTTAAAGAAATGGAGTATGCAGCTATTACGCATCATGAGGATGTCGAGTATCAACATGATGTTAAATATTTCAAAGCAGAAGAAGTAGCCTTGAGTGAAAGCTTAAAAGAGTATATTTCTAGGATTATTAAAATACATAGATTACGTGAAGTACGAGTTTTGACAGGTTTTACAAGATTGGAAGCACCAGAACCAGAAGTGGATGAGCAGTCACATATTGTAAAATTGAAGTGCTCTTCGGGAGAAAAATGGCTTCCGGCAGTCGAAATCAATGGTGAAGGTGTATTCATTGAATTAAATAAGGAAAAAATAAACCAGTGGATGCAGATAGAGACTGTGAAATCTCGTTCTGATAAATATGAGGAATGTTATGCAGCATATTGTCAGAAAAAAGGATGGGAGAATTTTAAACCAAGAAATGCAGAGTATGTGTTGTTACATACACTTTCACATATGCTGATTAAGGAAATGTCTATGCAGTCAGGATATTCGTCATCTGCATTACATGAGCGCATTTATAGTAGTGAAAAAATGTGTGGAATTTTAATTTATACAGGTGCGGCAGATAAGGAAGGCTCACTAGGTGGACTTGTTGAACTAGGTGGAATGAATAAGTTTTTACCGCTTTTAAAAGGGGCATTAGAGAATGGTTTGACATGTACAACAGATCCAGAATGCTTTATGAAGAATCCGACAAGTGAGAGATTAAATGGGGCTGCCTGTCATTCTTGTACTATGATATCAGAAACTGCATGTGAAAATGGTAACCGCCTACTTGATAGAGCGTTAGTTGTACCAGTACCGGAGCATGAGGAAATGGGATATTTCAGAGAATTGGTGAGAGATTTATGTGGAATACAAGTGTAAAAATCGAATATATCGCAGGTCTGATTGTAGATGCACTTGAAAATTATTCTGTTAATGGAGAGAGTGCGCAGTTTTATCGTGTGATTGAAGAACTTAGAAAACATTTTACTAATTGTTCGGAAGAGGAGATAACAGATATAATCAGCCTTTGCATGAAAATGTATTCGTCAAATAGAATTGAACACGCAGAGCTTGTCCTTACTGCACCAGATTCATTCCGTGTGAAAACATTAAGAACCAAAGATATAATGCGTAATCTGATAGAGAATACAGAAAAGAGTCTTACTATAACTGGTTATTCAATCTCAGATTATTTTACCGAAATGCTTGATGTTATTATTAAAAAAAGCCAGCAAGGAGTATATGTTCGTTTATATGTAAATGATACAGAAAAGCAGAAGGAAGTGCTTGACAGACTGATGTCATATCGTTCGCGATTCTTACAGATATATGAATATCAAAAGCAAGAAGATGACAAGATGGCGGCTTTACATGCCAAACTCATTGTATCAGATGTAAAGAGGTCACTAGTGTCATCGGCGAATCTTTCATATCACGGAATGCAAGGAAATATTGAAATGGGATTCTTGATTGAATCCCATGATAAGGCAAAACAGATAGAGGAAGTTATGAAAAAAATGGTAAGGATGAAAGTATTCTCAAAATTAAGAGAGTAGGTGTTGTTTTGCGAAAATTAGAAATGAAATATTTTAACACATACTATTTTTGTTCAATAATTCAATATATTATTGAGGACTCTAGCTTGGATTATGCTAGAACATTGGCAGAATTTACAGATCCGTTAAGTGAATGTGAAAGAGAAGATTTTTCTAAAGAATCGTATCTTCATAGCTTTGTAGATTTTGCTGTGGAAAGAATTCTTTTCGAACAAAATAAGTATATGGCGTTAGATGTTGAAAGTGCTATTGATGCAGATAGATTTGAAAATGTAATTGGTAAAAAACATGAAGTATTCTATAGATATGGATACAAATACACTACATTCGAATTGGCGATTATGCATTATCAAGGATGCATTGAAAAAATGGAAGATTGGATTGCAAAAAATATAACTCCAGATGAGTTTGAAGCTTTGGATGTTGCCACACAATATACTAATTATCTTGAGGACAATTATTATGATGTGATTGATTGTATTAAGAACGAAGTAGTCTATTTGCTGTTTCAGAACAGAGAGTTTTTGATGCATTTTAATATATTTATGTCAGATGTGCTCCTAGGGAAGTCAGATAGAAAAAATGTTCCACTATGGGTAAAACGTGCAGTCAAATATAGAGACCGTTGCAAATGTGTTATGTGTCAAAAGGATCTATCCGGAATCATGGATATTGAGGAACAATATGAGAATCAATACGATCATATTGTTCCTTTAGAAGATGGTGGACTCAATGATGTATCAAATATGCAATTGATGTGTAGTAAATGTAATAAAGAAAAGGGAATAAACATTTATACAAATAATATATATCATTTTTATTATGATAATTAATGAGAAAGAAGGTGTCATAGGATGGAGCAGAAAGAATTACAGGTAACATTTGATATAAATACAATAGATCACTTGGGGGTAAAACTATATTCAACGATTCCACCAATGATTGCAGAGTTGGTATCAAATGCTTGGGATGCTGATGCAAATAATGTTTATATAAACTTTAAAAATGAAGGTGAGAAGACTATTACTGTTTCTGATGACGGCATTGGAATGACATTTTCTGAATTAAATGATTATTTTTTGAAAATTGGAAGAAATCGTAGAGTTGAAATGCATAAAGATGAAACTGATGGTGGAAGAAAAGTGTTAGGTAAAAAGGGGCTTGGAAAGCTGTCAATGTTTGGAATAGGTAAAAAAATTACGATTTCAACTGTTAAGTCTGGCATCAAGAATACTTTTGTAATGGACTATGAGCAGTTAAAAGATTGTGAGGGAAATGTATATAAGCCTACAGTTATTGATTATTGTATTAAAACTGACGAAAAAAATGGAACCTCTTTTTTTATTGAGCATTTATCAAGAAAGTCGGATTTTGATATTGAAAGACTACATAGAAATTTGCAAACTAGATTCCATATTTATTCAGATAAATTTGTTGTACATATAAATGATGATGAAAAATATGAAATTAATTCAAATGATATCCCGGAGGATAAATGTCAGTTTATATGGAAATTTCCAGAAGATTTTGAAAAAGATTTTGATACGGAAACTTATAAATTCAAAGATTTATTCGAATTTGGCAAAGTTAAAGGAGTACAAGGAAAGATATATACATCACAAACACCATTGAATAAGGATGTTCAAGGAATAGTATTATTTTCAAGAGGAAAACTTGTTCAGGAACATAGTTCATTTGATGATAGAGCAAACGATAATTTTTTTCAATATATGTCAGGAAGTTTTGATGTGGATTTTATAGACAATAGTTTTGACGTTGATAATTGTTCTACAGATAGAAAATCTCTTGCGTGGGATATAGATGAGAATGAGGAGTTATTTAAATTACAAGAACTTATAAAGAAACTTGTGTCTATAGCTCAAAAGAAGTGGAGGGAGCAAAGAAAAGCGGAAAAGAAAAGGAAAGTATCTTCTCATGGTTATGATGTAGACGAATGGATAAAAGCTCTCAATCCAGCAGAAAGACCTTTAGCACAGAAGTTAACAAATGCAATTATTGAAAATGATGATATTGCTGAGGATATAGCAGCAGATTATATTGGATGTATTAAAGATATGTATAGCTTTGAGGGATTTAAACAATTTACTGCAGAGTTAGATGAATTACAAGAATTAGATAATGAGCATGCTATAAAATTACTTACAGACTGGAACACTATTGAAGCGAAAGAATATGCCAAGATTGCTATAGGTAGAGTAAAGACTATTGAACAATTTGAAAAATTTATACAGACTAATGCATCTGAGAGAGATGTTATCCAAAAATTTCTAGAAGAATTTCCATGGCTGTTAGATGCAAAGATGTCAAAGTTTGAAAGAGAAATTACCTATACAAAGTTATTGAAACAAAAATTTAATGATGAATCTATATTACCAGAAAGTAATAGAAGATTGGATTTTTTGTGTACAAATAGTGCAGGTGTTATTCATGTTATAGAATTAAAAAGACCAAGGATAAAATTGACAATGAAAGAGATACAGCAAATTTGCGAGTATGTAGAGTTTATAGAAACACAGTCTCCGCAAACACAGGGAAATGTGAAGGGATTTTTGATATCTGATAATATGACATATGAACCAGGAGCAAATAAGTATAGAAAAGGATTAGAAAAAGAGGGTATTTTTATTAAATCATATTCGGATTTGCTTGCAGAAGCAAGAAGATATAATGATGATTTATATAAAATGTATGAAGACATAAGCATGAAAAAGAATAATAAATCTGATAAATAAGGATATATAATGTAGTTAAAGAATAAGTTTATCACTTTGAATGAGCTTGTGAATTTAATTGATAGTAAACATAAAACAATAAATGATAGAATCTGTTTTTGAATACGAAAAAGCTTAATTATATATTGAGATAGTTTTATCAATCATAAAATAAAGAAGGAGTGAATTCATGGACATAAAGCTGCTAATTGGTGAAACCACAGATTATGACAAAAAGCTTGCTCTTGAAGAGAAGAAACCTAAAAGTTGGTGCAAGAGCATCAGTGCGTTTGCTAATTGTTTTGGTGGCAAGTTGATATTTGGTGTATCTAACAATAGTGAATTAGTGGGACTTGCTGATGCAGAAAGTGATGCGGAGAAAATTAGTGAAGCAATAAAAATACATTTGAATCCAATACCAGAGTTTAAGCTTTCGTTTGAAAAAGATGGGGACAAGACTTTTGTTATTGTAGAAGTTATGAAAGGGCAGCAGACACCATACTATTATGAGGGAGACGGGCAACTTGTCGCATTTATGCGTATAGGAAATGAAAGTGTTCCAGCGACTCCTTCACAACTAAGAGAACTGGTTCTTCGTGGTAGCGGTGAAAGCTATGATAGCCTGAAATCAAGCTATGATTTTGACAATATGTCATTTACAAAATTGAAATCAGTATATAAGCAGAGAACAGGAAATACATTTGAAGATACAGATTATGAATCATTTGGATTGATTGATGAAAAAGGGAATCTGACGAATGCTGGAGCACTTCTGGCAGATGAATCACCTGTGCGTCATTCCAGATTGTTTTGCACTAGATGGAATGGACTTACTAAGGCATCTGGAATTGTAGATGCACTTGATGATAAGGAATATACTGGCAGTCTTGTCACATTGTTGCAGGCGGGAACTGATTTTGTGAGAAATAACTCTAAGAAGGCATGGCGTAAGGTTGGGGACGGCAGAATTGAAATGCCGGATTATCCGGATCGGGCAGTGCTTGAAGGTGTAGTAAATGCATTAATTCATAGAAACTATATGGAGATAGGCAGTGAAGTCCATATAGATATGTTCGATGATAGAATTGAAATATATTCGCCTGGTGGAATGGTAAGTGGGATTTCTCTAGAAGGAAAAGATCTATTGAAAATTCCATCAAAGCGAAGAAATCCGATATTAGCTGATATATTCAGCCGCTTGAAATACATGGAGCGTAGAGGTAGTGGTTTCAAGAAAATATTGGCAGATTATGAGGGACAAGTCGAATTTGATGAGTCTAGGATGCCAGTCTTTGATGCGGATAATGATGATTTTACATTGACTTTGTATAATCTGAATTATGGACATGATTATGTGATGAATGTTAATGATACTCAGGGAGGCATTCAAGATGGCATTCAAGATGGCACTCAAGATGGCACTCAAGGTGGCACTCAAGGTGGCACTCAAGGTGGCACTCAAGACAAATTGCAGAAACAAATCTTTGACATGATAGAAGAAAATCCTCAAATTTCCACATCAGAAATTGCAACAAGGTTAGGTGTTGGTGTAAGGACTGTGAAGAGAAGAATAAAACAAATGACGAATATTGTATATGTCGGAAGTGGATATAGCGGTCACTGGGAGATTAAAGGGGAGTAAGTAGGCATATTTTATGGACAGGAATCCAATGTGATAATAGTTCAGAGAAGTTATAGCAAAATTAAAAAGGAGAATGAAAAATGAAGAGACAATTGTCACAATTGCAGAGACTACTTGTGGCGGGAATATATATTTTTATAATTGTTATGATATATGGATTGCTAAATGGGGGAATAGCGGATATATTGAATCAGTCGGAGGCTGCATCAGTTTGGTTTTTCTCTGGGATCTTATTGATTATAATGGGAATGTACGTAACTGAACCATATTTTTCATCGCCAACAGACACTTTGTCTAATAGTATTTCGTTGATATTGGTTTTACTAGCTATTACAAATCGGCAGGAATTGAATGGTTACATTGAATTACTTGTTTATGCAGTTTGTATGTTTATATTAAGTATTTTTCATATGGTTGTAAAAAATTATAATGAAAAGGCAAAACGGATTAGTTTTTGGTGTTTAAAGCATTTAGGAAGTTCTAAAACTATGTTTTCTGTGGTGTATCTTGTCTCGGCATTTTCGTTTTTTAGAGATAATACACCTATGTTATTCGCAGCGATTGCTTTATGGATATGTATGGTACCAATTGGACTTGTAGAAAGCATTATTGCCAAATTTAGTCAGTTGATGGGGATAATAAAAGAAAAAGATATTGATTCGTGTATTGGAGTAGCTATAAAAAATTCAGAGTCAAACTTATATACAATTTCAGTTCCTAAAACAGACGAAAAAGAAAAACTTGTATCTTCAAGTAGAAACTCTGTGTATGCGGTAAAGGTAGACTCTGATTCTTATTGTTTGGGAATAGAAATACAAAGAAAGAACCTTATTGATTCAACTTGGATAAGCATAATGTTATTGGATAATGCAGAACTGGAAATTACACTAAATGATTTGGAAGATATAGGAATTAACATTAATTATACGGAAAATTTAGGAACTGCACATGTTTTGAATAATGGAAAAATAAAACAATCAATTCTTGAACAGTTGAAATTATCAACTATTTTTATGGAACGTGATGATTTTATTGGATTTGTTCTTCCTGAATCGAATGTTAGTACTATCAGGTTTAATACATGCAAAATAGATGAAACGCGATTAACAGAAGGAACAATAGTTAAAACACATATTGCAGGAAGTGAAGTTCTTTACCAAGTAATTAATGGCATTACAAAGATAGCTAGTAACAGTGCGGATAGCGAGTATGGATATATATGTGCAGTAGCAAGAAAATTAGGGCATTATGATGCCGGACATCATGAGATAAAACATGTTAATTGGACACCGAAAGTTTATGAGCCTGTATACCTGTGCAAAGTAAATCGAGATATTGATTTGCAAGAAATAGCAATAACTTCTATTGGTCGGTTACCGGGATCTGATATGAGTATACCTATAAAGAATATTAATGCTCTTGTAACTCATAATACGGCAGTATTAGGAATATTAGGAGTTGGAAAATCATGTTTAACGTTCGAGTTGATTAAAAAAATTGTTGCCGCTGGAATAAAAGTTATATGTTTAGATATTACAAATCAATATGCAAGTGATAATGGTTTGTACAAATATATTCCTGAAGCACAAATAGTAAGTGATTTGCTGCAGGAGAAAATAGATGAACTTGAGTCACAATCAATGCGTACAGGTACAAGTGATTCAAAATCTTCGTGGGGAAATGTTGAGAATTTTAAAAAGCTGATGGAATCGGCAGTGTCTGGATTTATGGATGCTAATAACAAATCTGTGATGGTACTTAATCCTGAAAAATATATTGTTAGACAAGCTGCAACTGATTTTAGAATTACAGAGCTGAAGGATGTCTCTTTGGTTGAAAAGGTTCAAATTATTTCTGAAATAGTTCTTAAAAAGTGTATGGATTTAGGGCAAATAGATAAGGCGAGATGTTGTGTTGTTTATGAAGAAGCGCATTCATTGACTCCGGAGTTTAATTCAGTTGTAGTAAAAGATGATAATTCTCATGCGAATGGCACTGCAAAAGTTATTTTACAAGGTAGAAAGTACGGACTTGGTTGCATTATAGTTACGCAGCGTACGGCAAATGTAACAAAGAGTATATTGAACCAATGCAATACAATTTTTGCATTAAGAGTATTTGATGATACAGGAAAATCTTTCTTGGAAAATTATATTGGTAAGGATTATTCGGATACCTTGCCGACATTGGAAGAAAGACACGCAATTGCTATTGGAAAAGGTATCGGGCTAAAACAACCAGTGATTTTACAGCTTAATGATATGAAGTATTTACAAACGAATGACGGAGAGAAAATAGTTGAGAAAAACGAATGTGTGGATGTAGAAACAGAAGAAATTACCCCCAATCTATAGGATTTTTAATATTACAAAAAATTAAAGCCTCGTTAAAAGAGTGATATTGCTTTCAATGAGATTTAAGATTTGGAGAGAATACATAATATGGCAAAAATGCGATAAAATCGGAATTTATGGCTGATTCGTATGAGTACAATTTCAAATCGGTCTTATTTTTGACACTGTTTGTTGAGGCTAACATGAGACTGAGGAGGTTCAAAATCATGGACATAAGCAGAAAGGATTGGAAATTATTTTGAGAAAGATTATCAGGCTGGCAGGAAAATTATATGGAAGGTCTTGTTAAAGAGTATGCAAATTTTCTGAATGATGATAAAAAGCCTGCATCAGAGAAATTCTGGGAACTTGAAAAACGGATAAAAGAAGATAAGCGTCATCCGGGTGTTATCATGGAGATGAGTAAATCAGAGGCAATATGGGATATTGTTCGTTTCATTAGACTGAATGTAATTACATATGATGATTTATCAGACTTTAGTGATGAAATACAGCTGGAAGTGAAAAGAATACTATACGTGAGATGAGCAGGTGATGGATCGGTTAGGATTATTCCTAAGAAAAAGCCTGTAAAGGTAATTGATTTTGCTCAGTACATAGAAAACAATCGTGGTACTAACGATTAGTACCACAAAACTTTTTCTTGCAGAAATATTG